>ENA-OYZH01000002-OYZH01000002.1-human-gut-metagenome-genome-assembly--contig:-NODE-2-length-281311-cov-17.459012_pt1 | contig 281311 bp, 223 predicted proteins | sample MGYA00244072_ERZ653468 | MGnify/ENA primary metagenome ERZ653468 (study PRJEB26926, sample SAMN06165161) | human gut metagenome | biome: ENVO:00009003; feature: ENVO:2100002; material: ENVO:00002003...
CTACCAACTCAAAGTTCACAAGTGCAAAGAAAGTTACCATAACAAACAACAAGACTGACAAGACCACCGTTTCAAAGCTTTCAGGCAACAAGAAATATTACGTTCGTGTTCGTTCTTACACAACTGTAAAGGGAACTAAGTATTATGGCGCTTGGTCGGCTTCAAAGAGTGTTACTACTAAGAAGTAATTTTTTATCGTTTATGAAAACATCCCCCATGCAGAGGTTTTCTGCATGGGGGAGTTTTTTTACGTTAAAGCGTACATTTTGTCGGCAAAGCCACCCTGAAATGTTACGACCGACCATATAAAAACCACCGCACAAAGTCTTACCTCTGTGCGGTGTAAATATCTACTTTATTACTTCCTCTTAGAAACCACCAAAGCTGCACCTGCAAGTGCTGCCAGACCTACGCTGATGCCCATTGCCGCATCTGTATTAGGGTTTTTGGTGCTGTTAGGATTTGTCGTTGTCTTTGATGATGAAGCCGCTGCGCTGCTGTCATTTGTTGCTTCAGAAGAAGCCTCGGAAGATGACTCCTCTGCTTTGCTCTCGCTGCTCTCCTCACTTGAAGACTCCTCAACAACGTTATTGAACTCAACGTCGTCGTCCTTTGTCATTTCGTCAACGCCGTCGTTAACCAACTCAACTCTCTCCCAGCCGTAAATGCCTTCAATAGCATATGTAAGCTCATAAGCTGCTGTCTTCTGTGAAACAGCTGATGGGTGATAGTCAACTGCATAACCATTGTTTTCGCTGTCCTGAACGCTGAACTGGAAAACTGATACCTTGCTGTCGCCTGTTTCAGTCTTATAAGTGTCAACTGCATCTGTAATAGAAGGATAAAGCTCCTGTCCCATAATACCGAGTGTACAAAGTATCTCAGAATTTGGATTCTTAGCTCTTATATCCTTGAGGAAATTTACATAGCCCTTTTCAAACTCAGCACACTTATCAGCGTCACCCTTTGTATATGAGTTATCGTTTGTACCAAGATTTACAACGATAAGCTCAGGCTGATACTGTGAGAAATCCCAATCATAATTAGCTGTCTGCTCACCGTCGAACCAGCTCCATGTAAAGCAGAACTTATCATAGAAATTTGGCACAAGCAGTGCGTCATTTATCTTGCCGTTGCCTGAATAACCAGAGATCACACCTGCTCCGCTTACTGATACAAAGCTGTAGTCAGCGCCAAAATTCTGTGCTGCCTTGTAAGCATATGTCTTTGCAGCGTTCTCGTTGTAGATAGAAAATGACTTTCCAAGTGGATCGTCAACGCCGTATCCACAAGTGATAGAGTCACCAATAAACTCGATAGAATGCTTTGCTGCCTCTGTTGGCTGTGGCTTGCCGTCTACCTCAAAGCTGTCAATTGCGATAACACTCTGTGCAGCTTCTGAAAGCTTTATGAGCTTAACTGTGCTTTCGCCCTCAGGAAGTTCTACCTCAACTGCGTTTGTCTTCTTATTTTTTATGTAGCCCTGCTTAACAAGCTTGCCATTTACAAATACGCCAATTCTTGCCTCACCTACGCTGCCGTTTACATTGAAAACAGCCTTTGTGCCTGTGCATTTGAACTCGATACCGCTTGCAGAATAGCCAAGTATCGTTGTGTCGCCCTTTCTGTAAGTACGGCCGATAAGCTTAACATTGTCACTTGTTGCCTCATAAGAGGTGAGCTTGTCCGTTGCTTCCGTGTCTGCCATGACTGTCATTCCCATGCAGCCTGCTGCAATTGCCGCAGCACAGAAGCCTGCCAAAAACTTCTTCATACTATGATTTCCTCCGTTGTTTAATTTTTTCGTATCTTTTGCCTTAATATTTCTCGATCCAATAATTTAATTATACTCTATCTGCAAGATATATACATTAATTTATTATTAATATTTATTCGCCGTTTTATTAACAAGACGGTTAGATATTCTTTATCCTCTTATAAACCACAGCCGACAACGGTGGACAGACGAAACTGCCTGAAACGGGCTGTTTGTTCATCTTACCGTTTTCGTCAAGCCTGAGATAAAAGCTTCCCTCAGGCAGGCCGAAGCCCCTGTTCTCGTAGTAAGGATTAAGTGCGATAACATAGCATTCTCCGTCTTTTTCAAGCTTCCAGCTTACGCAGTTCCAATCGTCATTGTGCATAAAATGAAGATGTGCGTTCACGTCCTCTTTAGTATACATTCGGAAAAGCGGACTTCCCTTTCTCAACCTTATAAGAGCCTTGTAATACTCAAAGACCTCTTTATATTCAAGCTTTCTGTTCCACTTTATGGAGTTAGTGTAGTCAGGCGCATTGTAGCTGTCATGGGAATAGATATTCACATCATTAGGCTCTTCGCCCTCTTTAAGTATCCTCGGCTTTGATCTAAGGAAATCCTGACCAAGCTGTATGAACGGCATCCCCTGTGAAAGTATCACTATCGCCGCCGCAAGCTTGTCCATTTTTATCCTTACGCCCTCACTGTCATTCTTTGCCGATATACAAAGCTTGTCCCACAAAGTGTTGTTGTCATGAGCCTCACAGTAATTCACCGCCTGAGTAGGCTCAAATGCCCAACAAGCTTCTTTTGCGTCATTTATCTGATAGTGTGGCACAGAACCGGCTATACCACGCCTTAGGGTAGAAGCCGCATTTCTGTTTCCGCTGACAAAGCCCTTGTCATATGGATTGAAAGTACCGCCCTTAATGGAATCTCTGATGTTATCGTTGAAAAGTCCAACTCTTCCAAACTGATATGAATTCCATTTATATGCAAGTCTGTCAGCAGGGAGCGGTGACTCTCCTCCCGTCCAGCCCTCACCATACATTAGTATCTGAGGATCTATCTTGTTAAGCTCGTCCCTTATGATGTTCACAGTTTCAATATCGTGAAGCGCCATAAGGTCAAAGCGGAAGCCGTCTATCTTATATTCCGTTGCCCAAAATCTGAGAGAATCTATCATGAATTTTCTCATCATCATATGGTTTGAAGCCGTTTCGTTTCCACAGCCCGAGCCGTTTGAAAATGAGCCGTCATTTCTTATCCTATGATAATAATATGGGAAAGAACGCTCAAAAGCTGACTCCTCGGTATAGTAAGTGTGATTGTATACCACGTCCATAACAACGCCGATGCCGTTCTCGTGAAGTGCCATAACAAGCTGTTTGAACTCTCTTATCCTGCACTTAGGGTCATAAGGGTCTGTGGAATATGACCCCTCAAGGCAGTTGAAGTTCTTAGGGTCATAACCCCAATTATATTGATTGAGCCAAGGCTTGCTCTCGTCTACAGTGGCATAATCTTCCACAGGAAGCAAATGAACATGGGTGATTCCAAGCTCTTTTAGATGCTCGATACAAGTGTTCACACCCTGATATTTCGTACCCTTATCGGCAAAAGCCACATACTTACCTCTATGCTCAGGAGCAACGCCTGATGAACTGTCCGCAGAAAAATCCCTGACGTGGCACTCATACACCACTGCGTCGCAGGCATTTCTGCACTTAGGCTTCTTGACCTTATCCCAACCCTCAGGGTCGGTGGTCTTGAAATCCACCACCGCACCAACGTTTCCGTTGACTCCGCAGGCTTTTGCATAGATATCTATAGTTTCATGCCTTGTTTTGTGGTCAAACTCAAATGTATAGGTATAAAAAACACCGTCAAGGTCACGAAGTATCTCCACATACCAAACACCGTGGTCAAGCCTTTCCATAGGCAGGCTTTCAAGACGGCTTTTGCCCTCACCGTCGAGATACAGATTAAGATAAACTCCCGTTGCAAGCGGCGACCATGTTTTGAACACAGTTTTGCCCTCTTTCATGACCGCACCCAGATCGTTTCCTATATATTGATTATCTCTGTCGAACTGTTCATAATTCAATCTGTACATCAACCATGCCCCTTGCCTATTTTTTACTTCTTAGATATTTTTACTCCAGACTTTCGCCAAGCACCGAGCCTTGAAGAAGCTTAGTTTCAAAGCCCTCCCTCGTATTTTTAAGCAGGTCATCGCAAAGCTTTACCTTGTCCTTTTCAAGAAGCAGCAGGATAGTTGAGCCGCCGAACTCAAAATATCCCTTTTCTTCGCCCTTTGTGACCTTTACGCCGCCCTCAGTATGCAGATTTGATATCTTGCCCACCATAAGAGCACCGACTTCCATTTGAATAATATCTCCGAACTGCTCCGTTCTTATCATGCAATATTCTCTGGAATTTTCCTTGAAAACAGGCATATAATTGTTCACCACAGGGTTCACAGTGTGAAGAATACCATTTATCTTTCTGTTGTGGCTCTTTACACCGTCTGCACAATAGCAATAGCGGTGATAATCGTCCACTGAAAGTCTGATGATAACTGCATAGCCACCCTCATAACGCTTTGCAAGCTTGCTGTCCCTGAGAAGCGAGGCGGTATTATACACTGCGTTCTTTATAATAAAGGTATCAGACTGTGTTATCTTATAAGCAGTCACCTTGCCGTCTGAAGGTGACACCAGCAGATTCTTGTCCTTAGTGATAAAACGTCTGCCTGGCTTTATTTTTCTTGTGAAAAAATCATTGAAAGAGCGATACATTCTTTCCTCATAGTCAAACATATCTATTCCGTTATTTTCTGCAAAGCCGAAAATAAAAGGCACTGAGAACTTGCTGTCAAGTATCACTCTTGCACACTTTGAAAATATCGGACAGCCAAGAAATTTCATAAGCGCCCTGCCCATTGCCGAGCTGTAGGCAGCCGCAAGAAAGCTATCCTGAGATGTGGTCTGTTCGTATTCTCTGCCCTGTCTGTCACGATATTTCATTTGTTTCTCTCCTTTTATTTACATTATTGTAGGGGACGACACCCCCGACGTCCTGTTTTTCACACACCTGTCCGGCAAAAACATTTTCCATTCAGGTAACTTTTACCTTAGATTATATGCTGCATTTTAAGATAGCCGAGAAGGATTATCGCACCTATAGTAAAGAGTATCAGCACGCCTTTCATGGAAAGCTTCTTGACATTTATTTTCAATACAAAGAGTATTGAAATAAGTATCATAAAGCTATGGAAAACAAATGGAAAAATATTTTTTGGTATATTGTGCTGACCCATGAACAGCAGAGGAAGTATCATAGCAACTGTTGTAACAGGCAGACCCTTATATTCTTTTCTGTTCTCTGTTGTGTTTCTCTGACGCTCTTCCTCCATAACGTTGAAGTAGCCAAGTCTGATAACAGCGCCAAGAACTATCATAATGCTTGCGATAAGACGAAGCGGATAGACCGAGTTGTAGTGATAGCCTATGACAGCAGGGAAAACACCGAAGCAAACAAGGTCGCACAGAGAGTCGATCTGTATGCCGAACACCTTTTCATGCTCTGTTCTGTTTTTCATGCTTCTTGCTATCTTGCCGTCAAAAAGGTCGCAGATACCCGAAAGAAGCAGGCAGAGAAAGGCTATGGACATATGATTTTCAAAGACCTGAGTGATCCCGAACACTGACGAAACAAGTCCTATGTATGTGAGTATTACCGAATAATTATAAAAACCGATCATTTTTTCTTTTCCTCTCATTCTTTTTCGACTTCTTTTTTAACTTCCTGCGACCCCTCTAGACCATTCTTCTTATCATTCCTCATAACGATAAAGTGAGCCACGAATGTTACCAATGCGCTCATTATCAGCAGTAAATAGAAGCTGAGTCCACGGCTCAGTAGCATTGCAGGCTTTACAAGCTCTGCGGTGAAAATGCCCATGAACATATATGTGAAGCAGCCCTCTGTTACGCCTGCCGCACCAGGCAATGGCAGCATTTCAACTGCAACACCTATCATAGTCTGAAGTGCGATAATATTCCAAAAACCTGTTCCGCTAAGGCCGTAGGAATTATACACAATCCATGTGACAGCCAGCAGGAACATTCTCTGCACCAATGTAATAATAAAAATATTTATAACAGTATGTACATTGCTCTTTATATATTCCGAACCGATCATGTAATTGTCGCAGATACGCTTTATTTTGTTTATGTATTTTTCGTTGTTCTTTTCTTTGAGTATCCTTATGCGTGTCAGAAGATTTATAAGCTTTATGCCCATTTTTCTCGCCCACAAAGGCTTATAGAAAATAAACACAAGCCCTGCGATATAGGCGATATTCAGTATAAAGCCGATAAGCAGAAGCCACCAAAGCCGTCCCACATGAAGCTTTATAAAGCCAAAGTTGAAAAGCAGGAACGCCACTGCAAGAAGCACCTGCACAGCCTTGAAAGCTATGGTGATGATAAGCATTATCAAGGTGGAAAAGCCTATCTTTATGCCGTCTTTCTTCATGTAATACATCTGCGCAGGCTGTCCGCCGGAAGCAGACGGCGTTATACAGCTAAAGAAAAAGCCTATAAACGAATATTTCAAACAACGCCTGAAAGGAGTTTTTACTTCAAAAAGCCTCAGCATATACTTTATTATGACCGACTCCCCTGCCACATAGCAGAACACGCACACAGCACCCACTGCAAGCCAGCTTTTCTTTGCAAGGTGAAGATCCGCCACTATGTCGGAAAATTCTTCTCCTCTGAAAAGCAGTCTGACTGTCAGCCAACCTATGACCACAATAAAGAATATATTAAGAACATATTTCAGGTTCTTTTTTATTTTCATCATCTCCGAATTTTCAGCCTGTCCATTAAAAGGTCAGACCGTTTTTGTCCCACACATATTTTTTACAGCACAAATGCCATAAAGCACAGATTTACTATTATCTGCAAAATTGTAAATCTTATTACTACCTGAGTATCAGACCAGCCCTTGTTCTTTCTTGCATGGTCGTGAAGAGGAGTTCTTATGCCCTCCATAAAATTCTTTATTTTCAGGAAACGTCTGAAAGAAAGCTTGAGAAGTCCAAGTCCGCCGTCAAGTATGATAACTATAGCCATAGGGATAAATGCGAACGGTGCGGCAGTTTTCAAAAACATCACCGCAAGGAAAACGCCCAGCGCTCTCGAGCCTGCGTCGCCCATGAGCATCTGGCTAGGCGAGCAGTTGAACCACAGATAAGCCGCAAGCGTCACGAACATTATCATAGGAAGGAGCATATCAGCCGCACCACTCTTTGTCACCATAAATGCAAGTGGCAGAAGAACTGTCATGACCAATGAACCGCATAGCCCATCAACGCCGTCTGTACAGTTTGTAACGTTTATAGCTGTCCAAACGAGGACGCCTGCAAGGATGATGAATAGCGGTGCAGGGATAGTGAAAGTGGAATCTGTGATATAAAGCTTCACCTGCGAGCCGTTATAACAATAGTATGTAAACGCAATGCCAAGAGATATAACAAGGTCGATAAGGCCCTTTTTCAGGTTGCCCCAAGGAGTTTCAGCAGCATCGTCAAAATATCCGCTGAGCATGGCGGCATACACAAGCACGAGATAGATTATGTTCTCGATATCGAGAGGATAAAAAAGCGCTGTGCAAAGTGTAAAGGAAGTCACGAAGATAATTCCTGCGCCACGAGGCTTGCCCTCAGAAAGTGCGCCGTTCACAGCAAACGCTCTGCCCTGATCTTTAGGCAAAATGCGTTTGAAGAATTTCAGGCTGAAAAAAGCAATAAGAAAACTGCACAGCATTGGCACAAATAGCACCAATGTAGTATTATTAGTCTTAGCCAAAAGGTTATAAAACATTGTCATCGTCCTTTTCTGTTTCAATTCATACATATACTATTATATTATACAACATAGCTGTGCAAAATGCAAATATTATTATCCGTCATTTTGCACAATTTTTTCTTAATGGTTTCTTAATGTGGAGTAGGCTAGGGATTTTTAGGGTGAGGGTTGAACACTTTGACCTTTTGTGCTATAATTATCTCATTAAGGAGGCATTTTTATGGCAATAAAAGACAAAGTGCTGGAACTTCTCGACGATAACAAGGGCAAATATCTTTCAGGTGAACAGCTTGCTGACACGCTGGGCTGTACCCGTGGGGCTGTTTGGAAGGCTGTGAAAGCTTTGCAGGAAAACGGTTACCCTATCTCTGCGGTGACGAACAAGGGCTATTCCCTTGATGAAAACACCGATATACTTTCCCTTGCAGGCATAAAAAAATATCTTGACCCTGACCTTCAGGGGCTTGAAATAGAGGTATACAAGGAAGTAAGCTCCACTAATCTGGTACTCAAAGACTATGCAAATCAGGGTGTGCCCGAGGGCAGGATAGTCATTGCAGGTATGCAGACGCAGGGGCGTGGAAGGCTTGGACGTTCTTTCTTTTCTCCCTCTGATTCGGGACTTTACATGAGTATTCTTCTCCGCCCTGACATGGCTGCGGCTGACGCTGTTAAGATAACCACTGCTGCTGCAGTATCTGTTGCCCTTGCAGTGGAAAAGGTCAGCGATCAAAAGCCTGACATAAAATGGGTTAACGACATTTACATAAACGGCAGGAAGATATGCGGAATACTCACGGAGGCTTCTTTCAGCATGGAAAGCGGCGGACTTGACTACGCTGTGCTTGGCATCGGTGTGAACACCTACGAGCCGGAAGGCGGTTTTCCTGAGGCAATAAGAGATATCGCAGGACCGATATTCCACGAAAGAAAAAGCGATATGCGAAACAGGATAGCCGCAGAGATAATAAACAATTTCATGCGTCTTTATGACAGCTTTGAAGAAAACAGCTTTTACCCAGAATACAGAAAACGCTTGCTGTGGGTAGGCGAGAAGATAAACGTCATAAGAGGGAGCGAAAAAACTCCTGCCACAATGCTTGGGGCTGATGAGGACTGTCGCCTGCACGTCAGATATGAGGACGGCAGAGAAGAATATATTTCTTCAGGAGAGATAAGTATTCGCAAGGCTTAACATAATATACGAAATGTTAGGTATATCTAATGAAACAAACGGCTATGATTTTTTATAATTAATTCAGTTTATCAAATAGTATCAGCAGGTCGAGTCATTGAGAAATGGCTCGATTTTTTATGCATTATAACTATATAAACGTTTTCGTTTATGTGTATTTCTACAAGTTAGTCAATGCTTATTCTAATTATATATAGCCCATGTAAATAAAAACATTATTCATTTTGTGTCATATAGTATATAATTATAGTTGACAGTATGTCTTGATTATTGACTTTGTAATCAAATTTAACTTTAATTATATGGAGGAAATTTTATGACAAAAGAATTTGATTATTCACCGATCGACAAAATTCTTGAAAATCATGAAAAAACAGCGGTCATAGCCATATTGCAGGATATTCAGGAGATATATCACTATCTTCCAAAGGAAATATTCCCATATCTTGCAAAAAAGCTTGGCACAGGCGAAGCAAGAATATACAGCGTTGCGACCTTTTATGAGAATTTTTCTCTCGAGCCAAAGGGCAAATACGTTATCAAATGTTGTGACGGCACTGCCTGTCATGTAAGAAAATCTATACCTATTCTCGAATATCTCAGAGGAGAACTTGGTCTTAGCGAGAAGAAAACCACCACTGACGATCTGATGTTCACAGTGGAAACTGTTTCATGTCTTGGTGCTTGTGGACTTGCCCCTGTTCTCACTGTGAACGATGTTGTTCACCCTAAGATGAATCCTGACAAGGCTGCGGCTCTGCTTAAGGAACTGAGAGAAAAGGAGGCTGAATAATATGCTGCTGAAAACGAAATACGATCTTGACAACGCCCGTGAACAGTATGGTAAGCTTGTTGACAAGCAGGCTAGAAAAGTGCTTGTTTGCGCAGGTACAGGCTGTGTTGCAGGCGGTTCGCTGAACATATACCAGAAGCTTATCGAAACTATCTCCGCAAAGGGATTGGAGTGCGTGGTGGCACTTGCTGACGAGCCACACGATGATGATGTCCACGAGGGTGCTATCGGCGTAAAAAGAAGCGGCTGTCACGGCTTCTGCGAAATGGGTCCACTTGTTAGAATAGAGCCGGAGGGCTGGCTTTACACTAAGGTAAAGCTTGACGATGTTGACGAGATAGTTGACAAGACTATCTGCAATGGCGAGTGCGTTGAAAGATTGTGCTACAAGAAAAACGGTGAAATATATCGTCAGCAGTCAGAAATACCATTCTATAAGATGCAGCAGCGTATCGTCCTTGAACACTGCGGTCACATTGACGCTACTTCCATAAAGGAATATCTTGCTATAGGCGGCTACAGAGCCTTTGAAAAGGCACTTCTCGATATGTCACCTGAGGATATCCTTAATGAGATGACAGAATCTAATCTTCGTGGACGTGGAGGCGGAGGATTCCCTCTTGGCAGAAAGTGGACAAGCGTTGCAAAACAGAAAAGCCCTACAAAATACATAGTCTGCAATGGCGACGAGGGCGACCCTGGTGCATTTATGGATCGTTCTATCATGGAGGGCGACCCACACAGACTTCTCGAAGGCATGATGATCGCAGGTATCGCAACAGGCGCAAAAGAGGGATATATCTACGTTCGTGCGGAATATCCGCTTGCTGTATCACGTCTTAAAGGTGCGATCGCACAGGCTGAGCAGTTTGGTCTGCTTGGTGACAATATACTCGGCACAGATTACTCATTCAGAATACATATAAACCGTGGTGCAGGCGCATTTGTTTGCGGTGAAGGCTCTGCCCTGACGGCTTCTATCGAGGGCAAGCGTGGTATGCCTAGAGTTAAGCCGCCAAGAACTGTTGAACATGGTCTTTTCAACGAGCCTACAGTTCTCAACAACGTTGAAACGCTGGCTAACGTGCCTGTTATCATCAACAACGGTGCAAAATGGTTCAGGAGCATAGGCCCTGAGAACTCCCCTGGAACAAAGGCTTTCGCTCTTACGGGCAACATCTCGAACACCGGTCTTATTGAAGTGCCAATGGGAACTTCTCTCAGAAAGGTAATATTCGATATCGGCGGCGGCATGAGAGGTGACGGAAAGTTCAAGGCTGTTCAGATAGGCGGTCCGTCAGGCGGCTGTCTTGTTACGCCTAACCTCGATATCCAGCTTGACTTTGACTCGCTGAAAAAAGTCGGTGCTATGATCGGCTCAGGCGGACTTGTTGTTATGGACGATAAGTCCTGTATGGTAGAAGTTGCAAGATTTTTCATGAATTTCACCCAGAACGAGTCCTGCGGAAAGTGCGTTCCGTGCCGTGAGGGTACAAAGAGAATGCTTGAGATACTTGAGCGTATCGTAAATGGTAACGGTCAGGAGGGGGATATCGAACTGCTTCTTGAGCTTGCCGACACTATCTCCTCAACTGCTCTCTGCGGTCTTGGAAAGACGGCTGCATTCCCTGTTGTATCTACAATAAAGAACTTCCGTGAGGAATATGAAGCTCACATAAGAGATAAGAAGTGTCCATCAGGCAACTGCAAGAAGCTTGTGACATATCAGATCGACCCTGAGATATGCAAGGGCTGTTCAAAGTGTTCAAGAGTCTGTCCTGTGGGTGCGATCAGCGGCGAGATCAAAAAGCCGTTCAAGATCGACACCTCTAAGTGCATAAAGTGCGGAGCTTGTATTTCCAACTGCCATTTCAAAGCTGTCAAGGAGGTTTAATTTTAGCTATGAATAAAGAGTTTATGATAATCGACAATATCCCCGTTGCTATAAACGGTGAAAAAAATCTGCTTGAGCTTATCAGAAAGGCAGGCATCGAGCTTCCTACATTCTGTTACTATTCTGAGCTTTCAGTATACGGTGCTTGCAGAATGTGCATGGTGGAAAACAAGTGGGGCGGCATGGAAGCCGCTTGCTCAACTCCTCCGAGAAACGGTATGGAGATATACACAAACACACCAAGGCTTAGAAAATACCGCAAGATGATATTGGAACTTCTTCTTTCAAATCACTGCGGCGAATGTACGACCTGCGATAAAAACGGCAAGTGCAAATTGCAGGAGCTTGCCGCAAGATTTGACATTCACAGGGTACGTTTTGACAATCCAAAGTCCAAGCCTTGTATCGATGATTCTTCTGTATCTATCACTAGAGACGCCAACAAGTGTATCCTCTGCGGTGACTGTGTAAGAGTGTGCAACGAGGTACAGAACGTTGGTGCAATAGATTTTGCATTCAGAGGTTCAAAAATGAAGGTAGCCTGCTCATTTGACAAGCCTATAGGCGATTCAAACTGCGTTGGCTGCGGTCAGTGTGCGGCAGTCTGTCCAACAGGCGCTATCATCATAAAGAACGACAGCCACAGGCTTTGGAAAGAGCTTAATCAGGAGGACACTATTGCAGTGGCTCAGGTAGCTCCGGCTGTAAGAGTTGCAGTGGCAAAAGAGTTCGGCTACAACGGTGAGAACGTTATGGGCAAGATAGTTGCAGCACTTAGAAGAATAGGCTTCAACTACATTTTTGACACCTCAACAGCCGCAGACCTCACTGTTATGGAGGAGTCAAAGGAGTTTGCAGACAGGCTTGCAAACGGCGGAAAGCTCCCGCTGTTCACATCATGCTGCCCTGCATGGATAAAGTATGCTGAGAACGAGTATCCTGAGATACTGCCTAACATTTCCACTTGCCGCTCACCAATGCAGATGTTCGCTTCCGTAATAAACGAGAAGTTCAAGGGCGAGGGCAAGAAGATACTTTCTGTTGCTGTTATGCCTTGCACTGCTAAAAAGGGCGAAGCCGCAAGAGATGAGTTCAAGGACGAGAACGGCAAACCACTGGTTGATTTTGTCATCACAACTCAGGAGCTTATCATGATGATAAAAGAAGCCGGTATCGTGTTCAACGAAATAGAGCCGGAAGCTGTTGATATGCCGTTCGGCACTATGACAGGCGCAGGCGTTATCTTCGGTGTAACAGGCGGTGTAACGGAAGCAGTTATCAGACGTGTTTCAACAGACAAGTCACTCGCTTCCCTGAGAAATCTTGCATTCGAGGGCGTAAGAGGCTTCGAGGGCATAAAGGAGCTTGAAGTACCTCTTGGCGACAAGGCTATCAAGGTCTGCGTTGTAAACGGACTTCGCAATGTTGAAGTCATAATGAACAGAATGAAAGCTGGCGAGCATTTCGACCTTATCGAAGTTATGGCTTGTCCAAACGGCTGTATAGGCGGCGCTGGTCAGCCAAAGGCTACTATCGACGAGAAGAAAGAGCGCAGTGTTAATCTTTACAATGCTGACAAGCTTTGCACTTTGAAGCGTTCAGAAGAAAATCCGCTTATGGATAAGCTTTACGAGGGTATCCTCAAGGGCAGAGAGCATGAACTGCTTCATGTAAGCTATGTAAAATAACAAAATAGCATAAATAGCGAAAGGCTGCACGAAATTGTGCAGCCTTTTTTTTACGGACTATTTTATTATGATATATCCTCCACCTTGACAGCTCTCTTTTCATTTCTGTAGTTGACTATCTCACCCAACGTGCAGTATATAACAGAGAACACAGGAACGGCAATGAACATTCCGAATATGCCGAAGAGGTTTCCGCCTATGGTGATAGCGAAAAGCGTCCATAGTGACGGCAGACCAACCGAGTTCCCTACCACCTTTGGATAGATAAGATTGCCCTCGATAGCCTGAATAATGAACATGAACACCAAAAACAGCACAGCCTGCTTGAAATCCGTCACGCAGATAAGCAGGAAGCCCACCACATAGCCAAGAAAAGCTCCCACAATAGGAATAAGTGCAGTACAGGCAACGAGTATGGCAATAAGCACTGCATTCGGGAAGCGGAAGATAGCCATACCAATACCGCAAAGGGAGCCGAGGATAATGGCTTCCGTGGTCTGACCCACAAGAAAGTTCGCAAAAGTGTCGATAGAGCGACGGCATATACGGCTTATGCGGTCGGTGATACGATTGCTGAGAAAAGCACAGCTTATGCGCTTGCACAGGTCTTTGAGCCGCTCTTTTGCGGCAAGCATATAGACCGCAAAGCAGATTCCCAAGAAGAAGTTCACAAGACCTGAGAAAAGATCTGTCACAAAGCTTACTGTTGAACTGAGTGTGTTCAAGATCACAACGCCGTCTTTCAGCCAGCTTGTAACCTTATCGATAATATCAGCAGTGCTTATATTCATTCTGTCAAGCCACCCTGCTATCTCAGGGGAATTGTTGAGCTTGTTGGAAATATTTGAAATAAGCACAGGGATATCGTCTGAAAGCTGAGAGAAAGTCTTTATGAGTGCAGGGATAATAAGCCAGCACACAAGTGCCACAACGCCTAGGCAAAGCAGAAAGGTCAGCACTATCGAGCATGGTCTTTTCAGCGTTTCCACAGTTTTGGCATATTTCTCTTTTTTAGGCTTCTTAAAAAGCCTCTTTTCAATGCCTGACATTGGCACATTCAGGATAAATGCGATTATACAGCCAAATATAACAGGCTTCAAGACCCCGATCATTACGCCCAGAAGTCTAAAAAACTTGTCATAGTTGGTCAATCCCCAAAAAAGCACTACGCCAAGAACCACAAGGGCTGCATTTTCTTTGAATTTTTTTGTGAATTTCATTAGTTTCTCCTTACAAAAACGAGCTGTACAGCCTTTGCCGTACAGCTCTCAAATCGCTTAGAAATTAGTGTTAAGGCTGAGATACTGTCCGCTCTGATAGAGATAGATCAGATATACCACAGACGCATAGATAGTTACAACAAGCACCACCAATGTTGTAAATGCGGCAAGAATGTTCAGTATCGGGATAAATGCCACAACAAGGCACACTGCCATGACAATAAGGCAGGTCTTGTTTACATTCCACACATGGTCGCCCTTGTTTGCAAGGCCGTAGTTCTTCACGTCCCTGAGCAGGTCGCCTGTTGATTTGCAGATATAGTAAAGCACCGCTATGTTCATTACATTGCCAGCAAAACTCAGAACACTTGATATCGCATTATTGTCAATAAATGTGTCAACTATTGAAAAGATAAGATCAGCCACTGTGAAAACAAGAGCTGTCTGATAACCATTATGGTCTTTTGAAGCTTCAAGTATTCCCCATACGTTGAAAATAGTTGCGGCTACGGTACAAGTCATAAAAAGAAGTGCGCCTATCCCCGGTATAAAAGCAAGCGGAACTCCTATAACACCTATGATCTTTGCCAGAAACACCTTTTTGATACCGCTTGCGGCATTTGGATATTTTACCATTTTATTACCCCCTATATTTCGATTTTTTAATCAAGTTCGATATTCATTATCGGCTGTGAAACGTCTGCGCCGGCAGGCACCATTGGAAGAACGTTTATATCCTTGTTGATGATAACGTCCACAAGGCAAGGCTTACCGCATTTGAGTGCCTTTTCAAGCATCGGCTTTATCTCGGATTTCTTTGTTATCCTTACGCCCTCAACGCCAAATGCGTCGGCAAGCTTCATAAGGTCTGTTCCTCTTTCAATGTTAGTCTGAGAAAATCTCTTGCCGTAGAAAAGTCTTTGCCACTGTCTTACCATTCCGAGAACGTCATTCTCGAAAACAAGCTCAACAAGCGGTATCTTATGCTTTGCAAGTGAAGAAAGCTCGTTGCAGTTCATGAAGAAGCTTCCGTCGCCTGCGATGTTTACGACTGTTCTGTCAGGGTTGCCCACCTTTGCGCCCATTCCTGCGCCAAAGCCGTAGCCCATTGTACCAAGTCCGCCGCTTGAAGCAAAGCTTCTTGGACACTTGAAGTTATAATACTGTGCAGCCCACATCTGGTGCTGACCGACTTCTGTGGAGATGATAGCCTTGCCGTCTGTAAGTCTGTCAAGCTCCTCGATAACGTCCTGCGGAAGCACCTCGTCCTCGCTCTCGATAGGCACCATTCTCAGTGCATACTGCTTTTTCCAATCCATAACAGTATTCATCCAAGCCTCGTGCTTCATATCAGGAAGCAGCTCGCAAAGCTTTGCAAGGATATACTTAACGTCTCCAGTAACATGGCTGTAAACGTCGATATTCTTGCCTATCTCGGCAGGGTCTATATCAATATGTATGATCTTCTTATCCTTTGCAAATGTCTTAGCGTTGCAAAGAACTCTGTCGGAAAATCTCGAGCCAAGAACTATCATAAGGTCACATTCGCTGAGCGTCATAGCGGCTGTCTTTGTGCCGTGCATACCAAGCATACCGATATAGCAGTCCTTAGTATTGTCAAGTGCGCACTGACCCATAAGTGACAATGAAACAGGTGCGTCCACTTTTCTTGCGAACTCAGCCATTTCTTCTGTTGCGTCAGCAGAAACAACTCCGCCGCCTGCGTAGATAAAAGGCTTCTCAGCATTCTTTATAAGCTCTGCCGCAGCAGCTATCTCCTCGTTTATGCCCTCAGGATTATGATTTACTACCTTCTTAGGCTCTTTCTTCTCATAGACCATAAGTGCGCCTGTGATATCCTTTGGTATATCTATAAGAACAGGACCCTTTCTGCCCTCGTTTGCAATATAGAAAGCTTCTCTGATAATGTCAGCAAGCTCCGCAGGGTCTTTCACAATGTAGTTATGCTTTGTGATAGGCATTGTTATCCCGCAGATATCTACCTCCTGAAAAGAGTCAAGACCAAGCAGATCTCTTGTTACGTTTCCTGTGATAGCCACCATGGGGATAGAATCCATATAAGCTGTGGCGATACCTGTTACAAGGTTCGTAGCACCTGGACCTGAAGTTGCGATAACAACGCCCGTTCTGCCTGTTGTTCTTGAATATCCGTCAGCCGCATGGCAGGCAGCCTGCTCATGGGCGGTGATAACATGGTGTATCTTATCAGAATATTTATACAGCGAGTCATATATGTTTAGAACTGCTCCGCCCGGATAGCCGAACACTGTATCGACGCCCTGCTCCAGCAAACATTCAATTATAACGTCTGAGCCACGTAACTCTTTCAACATTTTTTATTTCCTCCAAATTACAAAATACATCTAAGATCATAAAAATATATCAATATATGATTATACTATATCTGCTTTAAAAAGTCAATACTTTCATTCATTTGGCTCATAAGCTCGTCCACCGTATCAGAGAAAAGCTTTGCCTGCTCGTCAGGCTTCTTTTCCTCTACAGCTTCCGCCTTTTCAGGCTTCTTACTTTCAAGCATATCCTGCACGCTCACTGTCTTTTCCACAGCCTTTTTTGCTGTGAGCGTTTTAAGCTCATGATCGTCAAGATAAGGCTTTATGCCCACAACGGAAACATTGTCAGTTCCGCCGTTTGTGAGGGCAAGCTCCATTATAGCGCCTAGCTTTTCAGAAACAGAAAGGTCAAGACCAAGCCCCACCACCATTTCTTCCTCAGAAACGTAATCCGACACGCCGTCTGACACTATGATTATCATATCGTCAGGTTCTTTGCCAAAATCAGCCACCAATGGTGTTTGTGCCACATCAGGTTCATTGAGAGTGCTGCCGATAGAAGATATTATGGCATTCTGATACTGTGGCTCAAGCTCTGACACATCTTCTATCCTGCCATGCTCATACATATATCGTGCATAGGATTGGTCAACAGAAATCTGTCTGATAGTGCCGTTCACATAGCGGTACATTCTGCTGTCGCCAACGTTTATGCACATTGCTCTGCTTTCCTCGTCCACCGCAAGGCAACAAAGGGTGGTCTGCATATTTGCAGCGTTTTCAGCCCTTACGCCCTGCTTTTTTATTTTGTTGTGAACATCGATAAGCGTTCTTTTCATATCCACCCCTGAATTATATTCAAGAATGGAAAGATGCCTTAAACAAAGCTCCGAGGCGACCTCTCCTGCATTTTCTCCACCAACGCCGTCGCAAACGGCTGCAATAAAAGGAGCAGCGACAGTTGATTCATAGCTGCCGCTGTTGATGACCTCGTGGTCTATTAAAATGCAGTCCTCATTCTGTTCACGGTAATTTCCCTTGTCTGTTATTCCGTAAATATAATAATACATTTATTATCACCGTCTGAAAACTGGTATCGTGCTGTTATATCATATCTGCAACAAGACTGCCCATTTCCTTACAGCCAACGAGCTTCATGCCCTCTGACATGATATCTCCTGTTCTGTAGCCTGCTTCAAGGACTTTCTTGACAGCATTGTCGATAGCGTCTGCTTCCTTATCCATATCGAAAGAAAATCTCAGAAGCATTGAAGCTGAAAGTATAGTTGCGATAGGATTAGCCTTATCCTGTCCTGCGATATCAGGTGCAGAACCATGGCTAGGCTCATACATACCGAACTTTGTGTCGTTCAGTGAAGCGGAAGCCAGCATACCAAGCGAGCCTGATATCATAGCGGCTTCGTCTGAAAGGATATCACCGAACATATTCTCTGTAAGGATAACGTCAAACTGCTTAGGATCTCTTACAAGCTGCATTGCGCAGTTGTCAACGAGCATATGCTCAAGCTCGACTTCTGGATAATCCTTAGCTACCTCGTTTACTACCTTTCTCCAAAGTCTTGAAGAATCAAGAACGTTAGCCTTATCAACGCTTGTAACTTTCTTTCTTCTCTTCATGGCGATGTCAAAGCCACGGATAGCAATTCTTCTTATCTCGTTCTCGTTATATGTAAGAGTATCAACGGCAGTTTCAACGCCGTCAACGTTCTCTGTCTTTCTCGCACCAAAATACAGACCGCCTGTAAGCTCTCTCATTATCATCATGTCGAAGCCGTCGCCGATTATATCGTCCTTAAGTGGGCAAGCTTCTCTAAGCTCAGGATAAAGATTTGCAGGACGCAGATTGGCGAACAGACCAAGCTCTTTTCTTATTTTCAGAAGTCCGGCTTCAGGTCTGAGGTTCGGAGCAAGCTTATACCATGGTGAAGTGGAAGTATTTCCGCCGATAGAGCCAAGCAGAACTGCGTCTGAGTTCTTTGCTATCTCGACAGCCTCGTCTGTAAGCGGAACGCCATATTTATCTATAGAACAGCCGCCCATAAGGATATCAGTATAAACAAACTTATGACCGAACTTTTCAGCAACCTTGTCGAGGACCTTCTGTGCTTCTGTTACTATTTCAGGGCCTATCCCGTCGCCCTTTATAACTGTTATTTTCTTTTCCATGTTATTTTTCCTCCTCAGAATTTAAAGTCGAAACGCTTATCTCGCAGGAATAGCTCTGCTTTTCAGCTGTCATGAACAAAATGCCTGTATAGACCGAACACTCGCCGTCAATAAGCTTCTTTTTGCAATAATCGTCAGCAGCCATGCCTTTGAGCTGATACTGCATATAACTATCCGCCGTATCAGTGCCGTCAAAGTTCACCTGACTATAGTCTATCTCCTCGCCGTCCATATAATATGACCAGTAGTAAGACAAACCGTCAGAGTCTTTGACCTTTATGCTGTTGGGCGAAACAGTGCTGTCTATGCTTGCTTCGTCTATATTCGCCCAAAGTCCGTTGAAAGTGGAAAATCCAGCACCATTTATCTCAGGCTTATTGCAGGCAAAGGTCTTTGTTGTAACGCCTTTTTTATCGGTCTTTTCGTCCTTTTCCACAAGCACTATACTGCTGTTTGAAGCAGTTCCCCTTGCAAAACTGCCGCCAAGCTTTCTGTTTATCTCTGCAGTGCTTAGGGTCAGGTCTATCTTGCTGCCGTCCACCATTACCATAAAAGGCAGAAAATCCTTGCTGCTGTATTCAAATTTACCGCTGCTCTCCTCTTTTTTCGAGCAGCCTGCGCTGCACACCAGCATTACCCCTGCTGCAAGTGCCGCAAATAGCTTTTTAGCTTTCATAGCTTCACCCCTTCATAGAAACAGTTCAAGGGCGACCCCTTTTGAGAGATCCCCCTTAAAGCTTCAAAATATCTTATTTAAGTGAGTTAAGAAGACCATTGCTGTTGATGATATTGATAAGAAACTCAGGGAACGACTGTCCCTGATAAGTCTCATTCTTGGTCTTGTTTGTGATAACGCCGCTGTCGAAATCTATCTCCACCTCGTCACCGTTATCTATCTTCTCAGCAGCTTCCTCGCACTCGATGATAGGAAGTCCGATATTTATAGCGTTTCTGTAGAATATTCTTGCGAATGTCTTTGCTATAACGCAGGATATCCCGCTCGCCTTGATAGCAGCAGGCGCATGCTCTCTTGATGAACCGCAGCCAAAATTGCTCTTTGCTACCATTATATCGCCCTTCTGAACGTTCTTTGCAAAGTCAACGTCAATATCCTCCATGCAGTGCTGTGCAAGCTCCTGCATATCAGGTGTGTTGAGGTATCTTGCAGGGATAATAACGTCTGTGTCTACGTTATCCCCGTATTTATGTACTTTTCCGCAAGCTTTCATTATGAAAACCCCTTTCGTCAAACTTTATCAGCCCTGCTTGAACTCTGACGAATGGAATATATTCTCTCCTATCGCCTGTTTTCTAAGCTCTTCATATATCTTTTCAAGATACGGGCCGTCTATAGTATCCTTGTTTCTTGTAATAAAATAGCAGATCTTTACCTTGTGGAACATTCCCTCTTTAACGAGAGCATACACAGGTGTACCCCCGATATTGGAGGTATAAAAGGTATTGAAGCCCTTCTTGTCAATAAGAGCCTGCGTCATTTCCACGGTAAATGTATTTTTGTCATGGAGTTCCTGAATGATCTCGTCAGCCTTCTCCTCACGCTGATAGTCATTTAGTGAAGTTCCGTACTTCTTTGTAACAATACTAAGAAGTATATCGGAGAATATTTCCCTAAGATAATTTTTCATCTGTTCTCGCTCCCAAGTCGTATATGCGGTCATGCCGCATATCAATTATTCCCCCAACGCAAGATCTGTCAGCTGATTTTCTCCCCGAATATCACATAACTTCCGACGGCTGTGAGATCTTGCCTGTCACAGCTGAAGCGGCGGCAACGTAAGGTGAAGCCAGATAAACCTCTGATTCTGGGTGACCCATACGTCCCACGAAATTTCTGTTTGTTGTTGCAACGGCTCTTTCGCCCTTTGCAAGAATACCCATATGTCCGCCAAGACATGGACCGCAGGTAGGTGTAGAAACTGCACAGCCTGCATTTATGAATATCTCCAGCAGACCCTCTTTCATAGCCTGCATATATACCTTCTGTGTGGCAGGGATAACGATACATCTAACGTTCTTTGCCACCTTTTTGCCGTCAAGTATCTCAGCGGCACATCTCAGATCCTCTATTCTGCCGTTCGTACATGAGCCGATGACCACCTGATCTATCTTGACCTCAGGGATATCGTCAAATGTTCTTGCGTTCTCAGGCAGATGCGGGAAAGCGACTGTAGGCTTTATCTGGCTGAGGTCAATAGTGTATTCAGCCTCGTACTCAGCATCATCGTCAGCCTTGTATATCTTATACTCTCTGTCTACCTTATCATTGATGTAATCAAGTGTAACATCGTCAACTGCAAATATGCCGTTCTTTGCACCTGCTTCGATAGCCATGTTAGCCATGCAAAGCCTGTCCTCCATGGAGAGATTTTTCAGACCCTCGCCTGAAAATTCCATAGACTTGTAAAGTGCGCCGTCAACGCCTATCATGCCGATTATATGAAGTATAACGTCCTTAGCGGCACTATACTTTGGAAGCTTGCCTACGATATTGAACTTGATAGCGGCAGGGACTTTGAACCAAGTCTTTCCCTTTGCCATGCCTGCGCACATATCTGTTGAGCCGATACCTGTTGAAAATGCGCCAAGTGCGCCGTATGTACAAGTATGTGAGTCAGCACCGATAACGCAGTCGCCTGGAGCGACAAGTCCTTTTTCAGGAAGCAGAGCGTGTTCAATGCCCATATCGCCAACGTCGAAATAATTCTTTATGTCATACTTTGAAGCAAAATCACGGCAGGTCTTGCACTGTGTAGCGGATTTGATATCCTTGTTAGGTGCAAAGTGATCCATGACCATTGTGACCTTATTCTTATCGAAAACATCTGTAAAGCCCGCTTTATTGAACTCGTTGATAGCCACAGGGGACGTAACGTCGTTGCCGAGAACCAGGTCAAGGTTCGCCATTATAAGCTGACCTGCCTTGACTTCGTCAAGACCTGCGTGGGCTGCCAGAATTTTCTGAGTCATTGTCATACCCATTTAATATTACTCCTTACTATCAGATCTCAGAGTTTACCAAGATCCTTTATTTTTTATACCCATTTATTATACCACTATTTTGATGTTAATGCAAATACATATTTATTATATATCTATGAATAATATTTATACTAAACGTTTGAGATATGAACATATCTCTTTTACTTTTACATATAAATTGCAAAAATTTTAATCACATTTTGTACAATAGCACTACACATCAACTGAAATATCCTTCACAACATCACAAAATACGAACATTCACGGGAAAATACCGTCAACCCTCTTGACTTCATTTGCTTGGCATAGCTGTTCTCTTTCTGCGAAAAATAATATTACAAAGAAAAAAAGGAGGAAACAGCAATGAAGATGAAGTCAATGATAACAGGCGTTTCAATGGCGATAGCCGCAGGAACAGTGGCTTATGCAGTCACAGAGGCGACATCAAGCGAAAAGAAAATGCTCAAAAGCCGCACAGGACGTGCTATCAGAGCTATCGGTGACGTAATGGACGGCATTTCAATGATGATGAAATAGCCCTCATGCAGGAGCGTACCATGGTGGTAACGCTCCTGTTTTTTTGCATTATTAACTCTGACTTATCTTTTTCAGCAGCGTAAGAGCGTCGATAACATCGACCTTTCCATCACCGTTCATATCCGCACGCTTTAGCTGAGCGGAATCAAGCTGCGTCTTGCCTGCATTGTAACGCAGCATGAGCAAAGCGTCCACAACTGTCAGATACTTGTCACCATTCACATCTCCCTGCTGCAGGGTCTGTGAAGCGGCTTTTCTTGTTATTTTTATTGTGTACGTCCGTTTTACACCGCTCGCCGCTGTACAGGTGACCTTGACAGTGTTTTCGCCGGTTTTAAGGCTCACCTTTCCCTTTCCAGACACCTTTGCACTTTTACCCAGCGGATTTGCATTAACAGTAACAGAAGAAACCTCCGCATTGACTTTGGCGGTATAGCTTGCGGTGAATTTATCGAATTTTGGTGAAATGCTCGTGCCTGAAACGCTGAGAGATTTAAGATAATTGTTGTTATCTCCACTGCTTGTAGGCTTTGGGCAAAGTTTATCAGGCATATTGTTGTAAACAGGTATCTTGAACTCCATTGCACTGTTCAAAATATCCTGAGAATAGGCGTTTTTTAGGCTTATTGCTTCATTCGCCTGACCGAAAACGCAGGTCATATACTGGTGGTAATAAAGCCCGTTTCCGCCGTCTACCATATCAAATTTTTGCAGATAAAGGGTATCCTGACCCTTTGTTATGTAGCCTGTGCCTAAAAATATCGAGCCGCCCACTATGGACTTGTACTGATTTGTCCAAGGAAGAAGATAGGTCGGATTAGTAGTTTTTGCATACTTACAGCCCATTTCTGCGGCTGTCATGGCGGAGGTCGCATAAGCCTGAATGTCAAAGAAGTTGAAATAATTCTCATAGCCTTTCACAGTACCAAGGGATTGCGGCGCACCATTTACGCCCTGCTCGTTCCTGCACCTTGAAGCAAGGTGATAAGGTGAAACGCCCGATTTCTTTGCGGCGTCCATAAAGGTCTGCGAATATGTATACTTTTTCTTTGTGTCAGGACAAGTGTAGCTTCCGCTCATAAAAGTGTCTGCAAGAATAGTTTTTACACCGCTTTCCGTCTGATACGAGGGATCATATGACTGATTTTCAAACATAAAAATGTATGTATCGTTGAGAAAATTTCTCGGATCCATATAATACATTATTATCTCTTTTGAAGCCGCCACCCACGAGCCGTCAAGCCCATACCAATAACCGCCGTTAAAATCATATGCACCCTTTTCCATCGACTTCCATGAAGCCAGTGCCGACGAGTGGACAAGGTTTCTGCCCACAACACATTCTTCCTTTAACGCAGTGTTCCAATCCACGCCAAGCTTCTGAGCGGTAAATATCCACTTTGGGTGCTGTTCATGGAGCGTTCGCAGATATGGCTTATAGCTTTCAGGAAAGCCCTGCTTTGTCATATAACTCTCAAAATCAGCGTCGGAACTGCCCTGTGAACCACTTGATGTTAGCTGAACATACGCAGCAGAAACATAGCCCGTCACATTGCCGCATGATATCTTATACCATTTTGCACCGCTTGAGTCGGTGGTCTCGGAAAGTATAGTCAAACTGTCGCCATAGCTTACTGTTCCTGCCTTTGAATAGCTTGTGCCTGCACCGCTGCGAACGTTCAGAACGTCTGCCGTACAGCTTCCCGTCATATTTGCCGCTGAAGCCGTCAAACATGAAGCCGCCATTGACGCCGCAATAGCAAATGACAGGATATATGAAATAATCTTTTTTATCAACTCGTTCACCTCAGAAGATATAGGCAATACCGCAACAAGGCACGCCTATGTATAAGTCCTTATTTTTACACACATTTGTTTGTACATTTTTCTGTATCAAGTACAAAACTTCACCCTCATTATAGTACATTTCTCAGGGCTTTGTCAACAGTCTTTTTGATTCATAAAAAATTTACATTTAGCAAAATACAGCTTTCACTTAAAAGTTACAAATTTATTACAGCCTATTTAGTGGCTTTGCTGTTGGTCGGTACATACATATTGTGACACAAATGCTCTCATTATAAATATATCCAAAAAAATATGCTTATTTTCGCTGTTTTGACTATTGACGTGTTACTTTATATTATGATATAATCCTATTACGACAAAGGTAACAGAACTTGTAATATTTTATGATGAAAAATTACAAATTAAAGACAAAACAATGGTAAACAAAATTAATCAAGAGCAAAATACTGACAGAAAAACACGATTTTGCAACGGAGGTATCAAATGAAAAAACTGAAAATAAACAAGGTGGCGCTGTCGGTGGCAACAGCGTTTCTTATGCTCACGAGCATTGTTTCCACAGTGGCGAGTGCATCAGGCGGAAACGAGATAAAGCTCACAAGCGACAAGAACTTTGCACAGGCAGGCGACAGCATAAACGTAAAAGCGAGCCTTGAGCCTGATAAAACAGGCGTTGCAGGCTTCACTATAGACCTGCATTATGACCCTTCAAAGGTAACAGTATATGTGCCGACCGATGAGGAGAGCGAGAGTACATACAATGTGGGAAGCAAATTCTCTGTTATAACCAACTATGTTGCTTCATCAGGCACTATAAAAATAGTCGGTGCAAACCTAACAGGTTCTAACATAAAGGACAGAACAGACCTTGCCCTTGCAACTTTCAAGGTAAAGGACGGCGTAACAGGCAAGATAAACTATTGGGTAGAGGTTGAAACAATGGTGGCGGAAGCTGACGGTGGATACAAGTCAGTTTCATACTCAGCACCTACAGAGAGTTCACCGCTCACTGTCAGTGCAGGGGAGGAGATCACAACAACTCCTGCAACGACCACTACGACTGCTTCATCTAAGGCTGAAGCTACCACGACTACATCAAAGTCGACCACAACTACAACGACGACTACAGCAAAGACTACGACCAAGTCCGAAGCGACTACCACAACTACGGCTAAGTCTGAGAAAGTTACAACAACTACAACAAAGCCTGTTGAAACCACCACAACGACTACAACAGCAAAGAGCGAAACTCAGACCACTACAACCGCAACATCTGCACAGCCTGAGTCCGAACCGCTTTTCACACACAAGCAAGGTGACACTGACTTCAACAGCGAAACTTCCCTTCAGTTCGGCTTCAAGCTTTCTGACTACATAACAGACTATTCTCAGCATTACAATGTAAAAGTCAACGTAAAATCATCAGGCAACGCAAGCGGTGCAGTCGGTGCGTTGGTAGACGGAAGCTGGTCTGCACAGAGTACGAAGCTCACAGGTGGCGAGGAAGCACAGTGGATATACTCAGATCTTGACCCTTCAAGAACAAGTGACGAGGTTTTCGTACAGCTTTATTACTTAAAGGCAAATGCAGATTTTCAGATAGCTTCCGTGGAAGTAACACCTGTCAAGGAAGCAGTTGACACATCAGCCGTTACAAAGGTCACAGCGGCAGAACCAAAGCCTGCTGACGATACAACGACCACAACTACTACAACAGCAAGCACAGAGCCAAAGGCTGACGAAAACACACAGCCTGAAAGCACCACCACAACAGCAGCCAGACAGCCTGAAAATGTCGGTGCGGCTGTTACTACAGTAAGCGAGGGCGACAGTTCGCAGGAGCTTACAGAATCACAGGCAACAGAAAAGATACAGCAGATAGTTGACGAGGCTTCATCGCAGGCTGACAGCTCAAAAGTAAATCCGTCAACAGGCGTTGAAATGACAAAGAACATTCTCACTGTCATTGCCGCAGGATATGTTATTTTTGCGATATTTGCATTTATCTTCAACAGATTTGCCGCAAAGGACGAAGAATAATAACCGAATATATTTCTTTTGGCTATAAAAACGGACGTTTCCATCGGAAGCGTCCGTTTTTTCGTCAGGAACACCAAGGGGATAGTGTGATCCTGCATTTTATTGATCTTCTATAACAGGCGGAATAAAATTCTCTATGGCGCTGAGAAGCTTCGGGTGTCGTATAACAAAATGTATAGCAGGTGCGTTTCCCTTTGATATCATCGCCCACTGACCTTCATGGATAAGTATTTGCAAATTACAAAAGGTCTGCCGCTTAGCACATTTAAGACTATAGTTTTCATGTATCTGCGCATAGCGTTCTGTACTTTTTAAGTGTGCAGAATAATCATCATAGCTGTAAAGAACATCACTGGCACAGAATACGCCCGACAGATCAAGGGCATGGGAACGTGTTTCAAATTCCTCTCGGGTAAGACAGCATATCTCGTCCTCTATGGTCATGGTTTCCAATATGCTCTCAACTCGCTTTTTACGCTCGCTGACATAAGCTTTTATATCTATGCCCCGACGGTCGTCAATGCCGTTTCTGTCAAGTATACTATTTAGCAGGTCATTATCCATGGTATAAACAGGCAGAGCAGATAAAATACTCCTGCGCCTGCCACGCCTGTGAGAGTCGGCAGTGAGAAAATCGCTGAAATCTTTTTCCCTGTCACTTCGGTATATCTCCATAAGCGGGCAGGCGTTTGAAAGCAGATCATTGGCACGTTTACGATAATATTCAAGCTCCTTTTTGGACTTGGTCAGATAATATCTGCCCTCGCTGTGAAAGCCTGCCACGGCTTCCCCTGAAAGAGCCGCCGCACCTGATACCTTCAGCAAATGCAAAAAAGCATTATTCTGTACGTTTTTCAAATAGTAAGGCGCTATCTGCCCCGTCATATACATCGGTATCCAGCTTTCAAGACCAAGCATCATATCATCTAAGAAGCGGTCAAGATTATGTATCTGACAAAGGTGCAGACCCTTTTTAAGCATCAGAGCCATACCGAACATCCACTTCTTCGGAAATTCGGGATCATCAGCCATTTCCTTCATAGGCATATCACTGTACATTATCACAGGCTCATTAGAACGTGACAAGACTGTGGCTTTCAGAAAATCAAGCTCACTTTCCATCATTTCCTTGATGCCAAAATAACTTTTTGACACAGGAAGCTGAAAAGGCAATGCAGGTACTTTCATTTCATCAAAACGTATCGCCTTTATGTATTCGTTCAGGTCAAACTCATCAAGCTTATCAAGAAGCTCTTCAATTCCACCGCTTTTTATCTCTCTGCTCTGTCTGGCATGATCGCTGAACAGCCATTTGCATATCACTTCATAACGCTGTGACACATCCTCTATATCACTTTCATTACAGCCCACAAGCTGTGCGACCGCTGATATCTCTGTGGGAGTTCTAAGTTCCCTTGCAGTAAAGCCTGCTATTGCGGCGACAAAGCGTTCTGGGTCGGCAGGCTTTCTAGTACCGTTCCGTATACGGAAAACGGTAGAAACATCATAATTTATCTCCTTGCACATACGCTTGATGTTTATATCAAGGGCTGAGATAAGGGTATTGAAATTTTGCCGCATAGACTCTCTGTCGGCAGGTATGATATCTTCACAGTCAAGAAAGGCTCTTTTTATGTTCTCCCTTGTCATATCGCCATAGCCTTTTTCCCTTGCCACAGCCTCAAGAGCGTTGCAAAGCCCGTCAAACGCCACAGTGTCTATCTCAGGTATTCTCTCTCCGCTTCTGTATCTGCTAAATGTTGAGGGAGATATCCCTGACAACTCACAAAGCTCCTTTGCCGTGCAGGAAAGCTGTTCTATATACTTACCAAGCTGTTCGCAAAACTTCATTTTAACGATCCCTCCCGCTGTCATATGGTATTACGTTAATTATATATCATATTTATCAAAAAAGGAAGTCCCCCACGATATATAATTTCAGAATTGGCATATGACTATTATGAAATAAATCACAAATTTATTCATAGATTTGTTATAATGTGATAAAGGATATCACATTAGGGAAAATACAAAGTAATGGAGGTGTGCTTATAGGATAATAACGAACATGAGAAAAAATATAATATCAAAAGGAGATGTATATTATGAAAAAAACGACCACAAAACAGCTGACAGCCTTGCTTACGCTGTGTATAGTGCTGACACTGATGCCAATGACAGCGTTTGCAGATTCTGAAACGTATGCTGTTAAATTTTACCCTGGAGATCATGGGACCATGACCAAAAACGACCAGATCCCGTTTGTGTATTATGGCATTGACGATGATGTTAACAAGCCATACTACTACAAGCTGAATGTATCCGAAACAGAAATTCTCAGCTTTGCCAGCAGCATAATCAATGTTTTGTCACCAAGTCCAGGCTATGAGTTCGCCTACTGGACTGCCGATGCTGCCGTCTACCAGGTCGACGGTGATACTGCCATTTCTGCTGGCACCGCTCTTTCCTCTGATCAAATACAGAGCAAAATTACCGTGAAAAGTGATGTGACGTTCACAGCTCACTTTAAGCAGATATCTGAATATCCTGACGGATCAGAGATCACCAATGCCACTATTGAAGATGTTAGGTTTAATTATGGGGCTGGCGAAGCACCTGTAGCGTCGGCTTTTGTAACAGCAGTGGATTACGAAAAATATGATGTGGCTTATGAATGCTGGCAGCAATTTGAAAACAACGAACCAGTTGCCGCATGGTATTCTAACAATGGTTCGCACGGCTCTTTGCCAACCTTCACAAAATTTGAAGGCGGCAAAAAATATGTGTATTCCCTTATGCTTAAACCAAAAGACGGATATTCCTTCAGCAGCGAAACTATAGTTACTGTAAACGGGCAGAAAGTGTCCGCACATTTCATCGATGGCTTCATGTATGTCCCGGCTGTTAAAACGATAACTGCATCTACGGTGACAGTTATTGACGTGGTGGAGATCAACAACGCCACCATCAACTTCAAGGACGGCGACAAGCCCGTGTTTACAGGCAATGTGCCAGACGGCGCAAACTATGCGCTCCGAGCTGCGTGGTGGGAGCTTGACAGCAAGACCGGTCTGATCTCTACAGAGCCAGAGTGGGGAAGCGAAATTTATGAAAACAAGATCACCGCTTTTGAAGCCGGAAGGACTTACTATTATGGTGTGTATGTGACGGCTGTTGGTTTTGTTGAAAGTGAAAATACCTCTTATGTATTCGGACCTGACACGAAGCTTAAGATCAACGGCGAATTTGTGAATTACAAACGCTATGAGACCGATGAGAGCGACGGCTCTGACGGTACTATGTGGGTCATCACTGACCTTACTATGACACCAAAGGCAACTGATACAAGCTCTGACAACAGCGATACAAACTCAGATATCAAAGACACAAGTTCAAACAACAGTGGCACAGGCACAGACAGCAAGAATACTGACAGCAAAGCGACCGACAGCAAGACCCCTGCCAAGAACAACGCAGGAAGCACAAACCCTAACACGGGCAATGACCTTGGCGGTATCCTCTTTACTATCCTTATCACAGGAAGCGGACTTGTAGTTGCAGGCAGAAGATCACGCAAAAACAAATAGCAACAGCATGAGCTGACAAAAAACGGGCGTTTCAAAGCGAAACGTCCGTCTTTTTTATATCCGTATCAAATTTACTTGTTCTGTGCCTTAAAGATAACGCCCGTTACCTTTGGACCTGCATTTATTGCAATTGCCGCACCTATCTGATAGCACTCAGCAGGGGGATAGCCCACCTTCTTCGTCATGGCCTGCACCATTTCATCTCTTACGCTTTCGTCATTGCCGTAAACGATGCAGTAAGGTGTCTGCGGTATCATTTCTTTTACTGTCAGGTCAAGTATCTTTGGCACGATAGCCTTGTCGCCTCTTACCTTTGTTTCTGTAACGATAGCATGGTCATGTATCCTCATGATAGGTCTAAGACCCATTACCTCGCCCACAAAAGCCGCCGCAGAAGGTATTCTTCCTGACTTCTTTGCATATTTGAGTGTATACGGTGCAAAGAAAATAACACAGTTCTTTATCCAGTCCTCCATAAAAGCCACGATATCAGCCGCAGGAACGTCCTTTGCGGCTTTCATTGCGCCCTGAACTACTGCATAGCCGTACGCTCCTGTGTAGCTCTCGCCGTCTATATTGTATATAGTGAACTTGCCCTTTGCCTCAGGGTGAGCGGAATAAAACTCCTCTGCCGCCATAACAGCATTGTTGTATGTTGCCGAGCCTTTTGAGTTTATGGTAGTGTTTATAACATCAGTATAGCCCTCGCTGTAGAGCTTCTCAAAAGTTTCCTGATATTCAAAGGCTGTTATCTGCGATGTAACAGGTATGCCGTCAAAATCGTCAAGCATCTTGTAGAACTTCTCATTGTCGAAATCTACCCTTGATGTGTAGCTGTCATCACCCATTGCCACCTTGAAATTCATTATCTGGATATCAAGCTTCTTTTCAAGCTCCTCGGTGATATCGCTCGCTGAGTCGGTAAGAAATTTTATTTTTGCCATTAGTTCACCCTCCGTTTTTTTATTTATTTTATTCGTCCCATGTATACTGCGTCAGCTTGCCCTCTCTGCCAAGGTCGGGATAATCCCACTGTCTTAACACCTCATAGCAGGCTATCGCCACTGAGTTTGACAGATTAAGGCTTCTGAGCGTTTTCCTCATTGGTATCCTCACACAGCTTTGGGGATTTTCATAAAGCAGTTTCTCAGGCAGACCCTTGTCCTCTCTGCCGAAAATTATATACACTTCCCTATCCTGGGGATAATCCACATCTGAGTGCACCTTTCTGCCCTTTGTGGTAAAGAAATAGAACTCGCCGCTGTTCTTAGAAAAAAAGTCATCAATATTATCATACTCATATATTTCAAGCTTATCCCAGTAATCAAGCCCTGCACGCTTTAGCTTTTTGTCGCTTATCTCAAAGCCGTAAGGCTTCACAAGATGCAGTGCCGCACCTGTCACTGCACAAGTCCTTGAAATATTGCCTGTGTTCTGCGGTATCTGCGGCTCTACAAGCACGATATTAAGTCTGTTCATCTTCGATAACACTTCCTGATATCACAAATTCGTATAGTCCCTAAGCTCCTGATAGCTTGTGAGCCAAGGAAGCTGACCCTCCAGCATAAGACCGTCTGTCCATGGGGTCTGGTAGCTGTATGTAGTCTTAACAGTAAGCTCTGTGAACGCTGTGGCTCTGTTCATTGCGATAGGCAGGCTGTCACCCTTGAGAAGTCCTCCAATAAGAACACTTGTGAACATATCTCCCGTTCCTGAATAGTGTGCAGGAACATAATCATTCTTTATTTTCCAAAAGCTGTTATTTTCTTTATCATAGCCCACAGTTGACATTCCGCCGTCTGCAAGATTTACGCTTGTGATAACAACGATCTTTGCGCCCTGCTTTGAAAGCCTTACAAGCCATGATTTTATCTCAGAGCTGCGCATTGAAGCCGTAGGATATTCCTCACCAAGAAGTATAGCCGCCTCTGTGAGGTTAGGCGTGATTATATCCGCCACCTTTACAAGCTCGACCATACGGCTGCAAAGCTCCTTTGTGTAGGTCTTATATGCCTTTCCGCCGTCACCCATAACGGGGTCTACGACTTTCAGGGCGTCAGGAAAAGCCTCGAAAAACTCAAGGCAGTGGTCTATCTGCTCGCTTGAAGCTAGAAACCCGCTGTACACACAGTCAAATTTCATATCCATTTTTTTATAGTGTTCCAATGCAGGCTTCATAAAGTCTGTAAGATCTCTCATAACAAACTCGCTGTAGCCGGTGTGTGCCGAAAGCACAGCCGTAGGCACAGGACACACCTGAATACCCATAGCGGAAAGCACAGGTATCACCACTGTTAGCGAACACCGACCAAGACCTGATATATCCTGAATGGAAACAACCTTTTTACAACCCTGCATAATAAAACCCTCTTAAAAAAATACTCATAAGCATTATTATAACATATCCATCAGGATTTTTCAATAGCCCATGGCTTGCCGGCAATATTTTTTTCACTATATTTTTTCATATTGTTCATATCAATATAATATGATTTACGCGCTTTATGAAAAGCAACAAAAAAGTGCCATTTTTCGCACTTTTTAGACTAGCACCTACAAAATTCATCATGATAATTTGTACAAATTTAGTCTTGCAAAAACGTTTAAAATAGTATATAATATATCTGTTAAAGTAAAGTGATTTTGTTTATAATATCAAACCAAATATCAAAGAAAGAAACAAATGTATGAAAATAAAAAAAGAAATAAACCTCTTTGCGGGAATGTTCACCGCAGAGGAAATATATCGCTATGGTGATATCATACTGCTGTTAGGTCATATAATATATCTTGCGCTGTTTTATCGGTTCGGAGTATACCAAATGGTATATTATAACTATTTCAGCGTAGCATTCTATGCAGTGATGTATTTTCTGCTTCATTTTAAGAAGATAGGCAAAATGTCATTTACTTACCTTGTGCTTGGCGAGATAATAGTACACGCCTGCATGGGTGCATATTACATAGGCTGGTCAGCAGGATTTACGCAGATAATGCTGTGTATAATACCTATTCCATTTTTCATTTCACAAAACAGGAAAGCGATACCATATATACTTTCGTCCTTTGATGTTGTTGTGTTCATAGTCATGCGTATCATAGTCACAAACAGGGTCGCACCTTACAGATTTGATACCAACAGAGAGAATATCTTATACATTTACAATACTCTATGCAGCTTTATTATAATTATCTATGTATCTTCCATATACATTTTCACAAATGAGCATAACAAGCGTGAAGCAAAAGCACAGAACGAAAAGCTTCAAAAGCTCGCTACTATCGACCCACTCACTCAGCTTTTCAACCGCCGTGCCATGATGGATTTTATCAAAAAGATAGAAAGCAACTGCCGCAGGACAAACAGCGTATATTCTATGTGTTTGGGCGATATCGATGATTTCAAGCACGTTAATGACACATATGGTCACGAAGTCGGTGACAAGGTACTTAGAGCGGTATCAGATGTTATAGCTGAAAACGTGCCCAGCGAGGGCTATGTGTGCCGTTGGGGCGGCGAGGAAATACTATTTGTTGTTCCAAATACAGACACAGAAAGCTGTGAAAAGATAGCAAAGAGCATTTGCCAGAAAATACATGAGTATACATTTAAGGAAAATTCTCGAAGTTTCAATATATCCATGACTTTTGGAGTTTACTCAGTGACTCCGAACGAAAACTATGACGAGGGTATCTCAAAAGTGGATAAGTTGCTATACAAGGGCAAAAATCAGGGCAAAAACTGCGTTGTATCTAAATAAGATAAGGCAGCCGTGTAGGAAAAACTCCACGGCTGCCATTTTTATGCCTATTTTGCAGAGAGATATCCTCTCATGTCTACAGAAAGGCGTTCCTCAAGACATATAAGCTCCTTGGCAATGTTCTTGGACTTCTCGTCTGCCGCCTTATAATCGTTGAGATATCCAGACAGGGACTTCACGCCCATATTACAGCCGTCTGTTATAAAATCTGCCACAGCGTCGTCACTGCTCTCTGCCGCAAGCTTGAAGTTGGTTTTAAGCCATGCCATGCCCTTTGCCATAGCAGGCGGCTCTTTTCCGCTGTCATGATACGAATTTAAAAGTCCCTGAAGCTTCTCTTGTATCTCAATATGCCCTGCAAGATTTTTCTCTAACGTTCGCTTTAGCTCTCCATTTGAAGTGTATTTCAGCGAATCCTCAATAGACTGCACGCCCATTTTTATTCCTGCATCGCACTCCCTGAGAAGCTTTATTGTATCCTGTTCTATCATCTAAGTTCGCTCCTTTCATAATTGCAAATAGTTTTCCACAAAAATTTCTCTTTATGCCTGCATAAATTCAGCAAAACTATTGAAAAATCTTTAAATTTGTGATATAATTTCTTCATGGCTTATGCCTGAAGTATATAAGGGGGTATTTTAAATGGGAGAACACAAACATTACAAAGAGTCGGGCAAATTCAGCCCAGTTGGAGCAGTGCTCATGGTGCTTGCAACGGCAGTATGCGGTGGATTGCTTTTCTGGCTCTATCTGCTTTTTGAGGGCTGGTGCACTATCATCTATCTCAATGTTATCGCTGCGATAGCGGTGTCATGCGCACTTGGCTTTGTGGGAGGAAAGATAGTCAGAGCATTCAAAATGCGAAACACAGTTGTGGCAGTTGCCTGTGCAGTGGTGGGCTTTTTATTTGCCTCATATTTTAAATGGGCGCTGTATGATTACAACGATCTGAAAAAATATGGCTATGAGCTTATGGAAGAATACACAGCCTATGATTATTATGACGAGCTGAATATGCTTTTCGATGAAAACACAGACGGCTTCGGTGATTATTATGACTTTTATCACCAGACCAAGGCATATGATCTTTTCAGCAACGATTCAACAGGCGATTTCACAGACAAGGACATTGCCACGATGCAGAAAAAGTCTGTATGGCAGTTTTTCGAGCTTGACAAGCTCCTTGGCAAGGATAAAAAATCCGCACAGAAAAGCCTTGAAAAGTCATACACCATGAACGCTTACGACTACACTTATGATTACAGAGATTATGATAAAACAGGACTTTTTGACATAATCGCACACCCTTCCGACCTTTGGAATGATATAAAGTCTATCAACAAGGAGGGTCGCTGGTCTTACAAGTCATCACATTCATCAAGAGATAACGGCTCGCTTGTGAACGGCACGATCCTGTGGATAGTATGGGGCAGCGAATTTATCCTTCTGCTGGCTTTTCTTGTGGGCGGCGTAAGACTCAAGTCAAAAGAGCCTTTTATCGAGTCTGAGGACGATTGGGCAGAATACAAAAACCTCAAGGGTGCATACAAATTCATGGTGCCTGAGGACATAAAGTCATTTAAGGTCTCAATGGAGCAAAGCCCTTACACGCTTTTTGATTATCAGACAGCTGTTACTCAATTCCTGCCTACATATATGGTGATAGATTGCTATGTGAGCAAGTCAGGCAATGAGAATTATCTCACAGTTTATCAGCAGACAATCAACCCTAAGAACAAAAATCCTGACACAAAGGTGCTTGTGAAAAACCTCTTTGTTGACGGTGATTTCATGAACAGGCTCTATTCCCTTGCAAATTTTGCTCCGCAAATGCAGGACGTTCAGCAGACACCACAGTAAGGAAAGAATAAAGACATACAAAAAAACACGGCTGAAAAAAGTATCAGCCGTGTTTTATTATGCCAATTTTTATATTTTACAGCCAAGCGCCGTAAATAGTTTCCCCTGTAAGCTCACGATATGAGCGCACTCTAAGATCCAGCATATCTGCTCTCGCCTTTGCAATGACCTGTGAAGGTGAATTGTAGTTCACCACTATGGCAGGCTCTCTGTGAGATGTGTGGTCAAGCTTATCCTTGACCGCTTCTGCTACCTCATAGCCCTGTGATTTCATTGTAGGCTTGCCCGACACGATAGACTTGTTGTTAAGCTCCTGCGGTTTTATGACCATCACATTGTCAGACTTTAGTGTTATGTCAAACTGAAAATCAGCCGAGTCACAATACTGACCCATGCCTATAACCGTCACCTTTGCAGTTCCAACGTTCACGTTGTCAGAGTAAACTGTTCTGTAATCAACGTCAGGGATAAGCGTTTCTCCGTTTACAAAAACGTCAAATATCTGTGTTCTCTCCTTGCCAGTGTATGACATAGAGCCACGCATATTTGTGGTACAGCCCATAATAGTAAGCTTTGTTTTTATGTTCATATCCGCACTGTCGCTTCCCTCTTGGACACTGTCAACAGTATCAAGAAAAGCTGTCACTTTATAAACATATCTTGTTTTTGGAACAAGTCCATAGTCTGTAAATGAAGTGCCGTCTGTTACAGTTGCTATCTGCTCAAACTCTGCGTCCTCAGCGTCGGTCTTTCTGTAAACATAATAGCCGTCAGCCTGCGACACCTCGTCCCATGTTAAAGTGAGCTTATCAGAGCAGATATCCTGCGACTTTACGTTATCAGGTGCGTTCAGAAGCACTGCTGCACTGCCCGTGACGTAAATATCGCCCTTGCTGTTGTCGGCAAAGCTGTTTCCGCTTATTTTCACCTGAGATTTCTTATTAGCTTTTATTCCGTAGCCTTTATTATTATTGCAGGTGTTGTTGAAAAACTCCACAGAAGCGCTGTTATCAGCCATAAGACCGCTAAGGCCGTTTTCTTCAAGGATATTGTCAGAAGCCTTACCGCTTCCGCCAGTGTAGATAAGTCCGTGATTTTTCGACTTCTTAACAGTATTTTTTCTCACATCTGCCTTAGCTTCTTTGGTTATCTTTATGCCGTTGGAGCCTGCGGAGGTTATAGTATTGCCTGATATGGTATTTTTATCAGAACCGCCTGAAACATAAACTCCCGACACGCCTGGCTTTTTAATGGTATTTGAGCTTATCTCATTGCCTGAACCACCGCTTATATAAACGCTGTTCTGCTTTGTGCCTGTAAGCTTATTTTTGGTAACAGTCACCTGTGACGATTCGCTGAGCCATATAAGATCCATGGAATAATTATATCTGTCATAGTCATAGCTTATATCGTTAGAACCTATGAAAATTCCCGAAACGTCCGTGAGCCTTAATGCCGAACCAGCTGTTTTTATAGTGTTGTCTATTATCTTCACGCCCTTTACAGTATAATTGTAATCAGGGTGTGAATATGACTTTTCAAGCTTTTTGCCAAATATCTGTATCGCATATGGCTCCGGATAATAATATGTACCCACAACGGTTATGTCGTTATTTCTTATTATGGTGTTGGCATTATCGTCAAGACGATCCTTTATGCCCGCATAGCCTGAATTAGGCACATGGAAATTTGCATTTTCATAATCGGTCATGTACTTGAAATCTATGGCACAGCCAACGTTTTTCATAGTATTGTTTTCGATTATACATTTTTTATGATTAATAAGTACGATAGCTGTTCCGCTCATATTATAAAATGAGTTGCCTGATATAAGTGTATTAGTATAATATACACCAAGACAAGCTGAATGTGAGCCAAGACCTCTTATAAGGTCATGGAATTTGTTGTTCTTTATTACAGCATTGTCGCAAGGGGTATCATCAAAAGGCTCATACGCCGGGAAAACATCACTGTTACTTATGGTATCCAGCTGTATAGCCTCTTTCTGAGATGTTCCCGTATAGCCGTGAAAATCACAATCCTCGACAGTGATGCCCTTTACACCGCCTATCTCAACATGATGACCATTGTAATTGTTTTTTATCTCAACGTTCTTTATCCAAAGGTTTTTCATGTGACCAAATCTCATATTAGAAAATGGTCTTGAAGTAGGCGAAGGGTTGCCGTCCCAACAGCCGCCCTCGATAACGATATTTCTCTCGCTGCCATATCCGCCTGCACCATTTGCCTGAGCGTTCTTTATCATACAGCCCTTGTCAAAATTTCTGACGATAGTCGCTCCGTCCTCAAGATACAGCCAAGTGTTTGAATATATCTCCAAAAGCTTGTCTATCCTGTATTTTCCTTTCGGCACAACGACCTTTATCTGCACAGAATTGGAGCCGTTGTCAATGGCATAGTCAAGGGCTTTCTGTATCGCCTTTGAGGAGTCTTTCTTTCCCTTTTTGTCTGCGCCGAAGTCAACAACATTCACTTCAAGCGCTCCCGAATATCCGCTTATTTCCGCTCCACTGGCTTTTGTGCCGGTGATAGTGGAATAATCATAAGCAAAGCACCTTACTGTCATAAGCATAATGGCGAGTAAACACGCCGCTGCAAAGGCAATAAAGGTGCGAGTTATCTTTGTCAATTCTCATCTGTCCTTTCGTTGTCTTAGGGTTATCGCTGCTCTCTTTTTGTTCTTTTTATCTTTTTAGCAGAACATATTTTACACATATTCAATTATACCAAATCATGCCCCGTTTGTCAACCGAAAAACGTCAAAAAGACCAAAGCAATAACTCACAAAGTCAACACATGATACTTGTGCGTTATCACAACAAAAAAACTGCGGTGAAAAATTTTACCGCAGTTTTTTAACAAATATGCCTTTTTATCCTAGCGCCACATCAAGTATCATCATAAGCAAGAAGCCTAGCATTACGCCAACTGTTCCCATGTGACCTTCCCCCAGATGTGCTTCGGGGATAAGCTCCTCCACCACCACATAGAGCATTGCTCCTGCGGCAAAGGCAAGAAGCCACGGAAGAAGCGGTTGGATAGCACCTGCGGCAAGAACTGTGAGAAGTCCGAAAACAGGCTCAACAATTCCCGAAAGAGTGCCAAGGCCGAATGCTTTCGCCCTGCTCATGCCCGATTGCCTCAGCGGCAGTGCGATAGCCGCACCCTCCGGAAAGTTCTGTATTCCCATGCCTATGGCAAGTGCGATAGCAGAAGCCAGCAGTACCGAGCTGTCATTATGTGCCGCCAGTGCAAAGGCAAGACCTACTGCCATGCCCTCCGGGATATTGTGCAGTGTGATAGCGAAAATAAGCATTCCCGAACGCTTTAGCCCCCTGCGGACGCCCTCTTCCCTTTCAGGCTCAGGTAAAAAATAAGGCATTGCCTTGTCAAGCCCCATAAGAAACAGCACGCCTAGTGCAAAGCCGCCTGCGGCAGGTATCCAGCCTATCCTGCCGAGAGCTTCCGCCTCGTTTATGGCAGGGATAAGCAAGCTCCACACGCTTGCGGCTATCATAACGCCTGCGGCAAAGCCTAAAAAGGCTTTCTGCACCTTTTCGCTCTGCCCCTCTTTTCTCATGAAAAAGACCACAGCCGCACCTAATGTCGTCATAGAGAATGTAAAGCCCGTGCCTGCCGCAGCCCAAAGTAGACCATTCATACTATTATGTTTCCTTTCAGACAGTATTATGTCAGATACAATGACATATCTTAGTCTATGAAAAGCCTTTACGCTGTGTGAAAAAGCCTCTGACGACAAAATACATTAAATTTGTCTGAGATTTTCAGAATATGACCCGTCCCAAGTGAATATAATGTTCTCAGCAGGGCATTACAAGCCCTTTACGATCGTATGATCAGTTTATTTTTTAGGAGGAAACAGACAAGATGAACACTATGGATCTTAAGCTTAACAGAGAGATGCTGTCAATGACACGGACTATCCTTGACGCCTCCTGCGAGCAGGCTGTGGAAAAGGATTTTCTGCTGCCCGACTATTATCCCGATATTTTCAGGGTACTAAAATGCGTTATCACACCAACAGTACAGAGCCATTCCATAAACGGCGGAAAGCTCAGCTTTGACATGGCAGTGCTCATAAGAGTGCTTTACATCAGCCAGAACGACAAGCGGATAAACTGCATCGAGCAGAAAATGAACTACACAAAGTCTTTCGACCTGCAAGGGGATTGCGGCGACCCTATGATATGGCTCACGCCAAAATGCGATTACGTCAACTGCCGTGTGGTAAATCAGCGCAGACTTGATATCAGGGGTGCTGTGACTATCCACGCAAATGTGACGGGCGAAGTAACTGTGCCTATAGTCACAGACGCATTCGGCTGCGGAATTCAGCTTAAAAAAGTTGCTGTTACATACCCTGCAAAACGTCTTACAGCTGCAAAGCGTATCACACTAATAGAGGAATTGCAGCTTTCTGCGGCAAAAGCCCCTGTTGGCACTATCCTGCGGACAGATTGCCGCATTATCCCACAGGAACACAAGATGATAGCAGGCAAGCTTGTGACAAAGGGCGACGCTGAGATAATGATGCTTTACTCCTGCGTAACTACCGATGGAGAAGAAACCGCTGAAACAATGCGGTTTACTCTGCCGTTCTCACAGATAATCGACATAGACGGCATTGACGATACTTTCACCGCTGACGTGAGGATAACCCCTGTGGGGTGTGATATCATACCAAAGTCTGACGATTCTGGCACACTTGAATGTGAGCTTGTGCTTCTTGTGAACTGCGTTGCCAAAAAGCTTTCCACCTGTGAGATCGTCACAGACGCATACTCCACCTGCTTTGAGTGCGAGGCTGAAAGGTGTGAAAGCAAGCTTGACAGCGAAAGCATAAAGTTATCTGACAGCCACAGTGTTACTGCAAAGCTTTCCTGCCAGGAGGGTGAGATACGCTGTGTTCACGACAGTTGGGCGACCCTTTCCAATGTGACATCAAGGCTTGACGAGGAAAAGAAAGCCTTTATCATTTCAGGAAGCGTGACGTTCTGTATTATCGGCAGGAACGAGGACGGCACTCCCCTTTATCTTGAAAACGATTCGCCTTTTGAGCATGAGATACCCATTCCGGAGAATGTCAATGGTGAGATATCCATATCCCCTGAACTGTGCATAGAAAACTGCACATACTATCTTGCAGACGAAACAACAGCGGAGCTTAAAGCCGATATCAAGATAGGCGGCGAAATGACTATTCAACAGACAGGGACTATGATATCAGAGCTTAGGGTACTCACAGATAAGCCGAAAGAGAAAAATGACAAATACGCTCTGAAAATATGCTACTGCAATGAGAGCGACGATATCTGGGAGATAGCGAAAAAGTATTCAACTTCCATAACAGCCATACTTGAAGAAAACGAGCTTACCGACGATAAAATATCAAAACAGGGAATGTTGCTTATCCCATTAATGAACTAGGAGGACAGACACATGAAAAACGATATTTACACCGACATTGCCACACGGACGGGGGGCGATATCTATATAGGCGTGGTAGGTCCTGTCCGCACGGGAAAATCCACCTTTATAAAACAGTTCATGGAGCAGTTCGTTATACCGAACATTGAAAGCGACTACCGCAAGGAGCGTGCCATTGACGAACTGCCCCAGTCCTCCGCAGGCAAGACTATCATGACCACCGAGCCTAAATTCATTCCTGAGGAAGCTGTGAACATCACCTTGGAGGGCGGAGCAAGCTTCAACGTGCGAATGATAGACTGTGTGGGCTACATAATCCCAAGTGCCATAGGCTACATTGAGAATGAAGCCCCGAGAATGGTGGTCACACCGTGGTTTGACACGGAAGTACCTTTCAACATGGCGGCTGAGGTGGGAACGCAAAAGGTCATAACAGAACATTCCACCATAGGTCTTGTGGTGACAACAGACGGCAGTATCACTGACCTGCCCCGTGAAGAATACGAGGAATGTGAGGAGCGTATAATCGACGAGCTGAAGCAGATAGGCAAGCCGTTTGTGGTGCTTATGAACACAACTGAGCCTTACTCTCAGCAGACAAAAGACCTTTGCGAACAGCTTTCCGACAAATACGGCACTACAGTTATGCCTATAAACTGTTTGGAGCTTTCGGAAAAAGAGATAAAAGAAATACTTACGCTTCTGCTATACTCTTTCCCTGTGAAAGAGATAAACATCTCAATGCCCTCATGGATAAACTCTCTTGACAAGGGTCACTGGCTGAAAGAAGCGGTTTTCGGACATATCAAGGAAGCGGCTTCGGCTGTGACAAATCTTCGTGACATTTCAGACTGTGCCGAAAAGATATGCTGCTGTGAGCAGGTATCATCTGGTTCGGTGGCTGAGATAGACCTTGGAAAAGGCTCGGCTGTCATAAAGGTGGAGCTTGACCCTGCACTGTTTTTCAGGATAATAGGCGAAGCCACAGGGCTTGAGATAAAGGACGAAAACGACCTTATGCCGAGGATTTTGGAGCTTGTGAAGATAAAAGAACGTTTCTCGAAATTCAGCTCTGCCCTTGATGAAATGGAGAAAACAGGCTACGGAATCGTTATGCCTGAAATGAACGAGCTGACCCTTGATGAGCCTGAGATAATAAAGCAGGGTGGAAAATACGGCGTAAGGCTCAAAGCCGCTGCACCAGCCATTCACCTGCTGAAAACCACTATCAACACCGAGGTAGCACCTATCGTCGGCTCGGAAAAGCAATCTGAGGAGCTTGTGCTTTATATGCTCAACGATTTTGAGGAATCACCTGAAAAGATATGGGAGTCAAACATTTTCGGCAAGTCACTCCACGAGCTTGTGAGCGAGGGTCTGCACACAAAGCTTTCAAAGCTTCCTGAGGACGCACGCATGAAGATAAAGGAAACTATCGAGCGCATGATAAACGAGGGCTGTTCGGGACTTATCTGTTTTATTCTCTAAGAGTTTCATAAATGAAAATAAACTGATCCACCAAAAAAAGCGTTACACTGTGAAAAGTGCAACGCTTTTTATCTTGTATAAAGTGTTAATTTACGCCCTCTGCAAAGCTGATCGGCACACCGAAAAGCACGCCTGCGTTAGGCTGTGAAAGGTCGCCTGTAACGTCAGTTATCGCCTTTCTTGCAACATCTACCTGATCGTCTGCAACGGCAACGAAAATGGTCTTGCCCTTCTGTGCAGCGTCCTCACCGCTGAGAATAGATCTCAGAACGCCGATCATAGGCAGATTATCCATTGTAGAAATAGATTTCGCCATTCCCACGCTGTCAATGACCGTTCCGCCCCTTATGCCTGCCTGTGCCAGCGAACGCATGATTTCGTCTACTAACTCGATTCTCTTGATAACCAAAAACAATAACTGCATTTTGATCCGTCCTTTCATCTCTTATTTCCTGAATGACGCAGCCACCCAGTCTTCTTTTTCTCTTATCTCAATAAGCTCAAAGCCCTCTGCTTTAAGCCTGTCAAGCACCTCGTCTTTTCTCTGGTCGATTATACCTGAAACTATGAGCGTTCCGCCGTCTTTGATAAATCCGCCGAAAATCCCGCTCATGCCTATAAGAACATCTGCCACGATATTTGCACAAAGCAGGTCATAGCCTATGCCTATCTGCTCCACCAGAGCCTTATCGTCTATGATATTTCCGCAGTAAGCTGTATACTTTTCTGCGCTTATATGGTTTTTCTCTGCATTTTCCTTTGCTATCTTAACAGAATTTTCGTCAACGTCCACCGCTGTTGCACTTTCAGCACCAAGGAGCAATGCGCCGATAGAAAGTATTCCGCTTCCGCACCCAAGGTCAAGTATACTGTCGCCCTCATGGAGATTTTTCTCCACAAGCTCCAGACAAAGCTGGGTTGTGTTATGCTGACCTGTGCCGAAAGATGAAGCAGGGTCTATTTCCAGTATCTTTCTCTTTTCGCCCTCAGCGACCTTTTCCCATGACGGCTTTATAAGAAGCTTTTCGCCAACGCAAAGGGGCTTGAAATACTGCTTCCAGTTGTTCGCCCAATCCTCTTCCTTGACGTTTTTAAGCTCATATTCAAGTCTGCCGAACTCATTGTTCACGTCACGCTTTTTGAGCGCTTTAAGCTCCAGCTTCATAGCTTCAAGATTTTCAAGGCCCTGAGCGTTCTCAGGGAGATAAACTGTCACTGTAGTTTCACAGTTTTTTAGACCCATAAGGTCATCATCTATATAATCCCAGTTGCCGTCCTTATCATCAAGAAAGTCCTGAAAATCCTTTGCGTCCTTGATAACAAAGCCGTTTATACCCATTCCAAGCAGACTTCCCGTTACTGCTTCGATGCCTTCTGTTGTGGTATATATATCCATTTCAACCCAATTCATAATATCAATTCCTTTCGATAATATCTCATTATAACACATTTTTGCGATTTTGTAAAGCTTTTTGACTATGATTTATTATACAAAATTAAATATTGATAATTGTATATACTTATCAAATATCAACTATAACAGGTGTAAACAAAAAGCTTCCCGTCAAAAAACGAAAAGCTTTCATGATCATTTTTTCTTATCGTAAGCGTCAAAGGCTTCCTCAACAGTGCCGTCCACCTGCACCTTGCCGTCTTTTAGGAATATCGCCCTTGTGCAAGTTTCCTCAATAGCCTTGCGTGAGTGGGAAACGAACAGTACCGTTACACCAGTGGCGATAACATCATTTATCTTGTCACGGCACTTCTTCTGAAAGTCTGCGTCGCCAACGCTCAGTGCCTCGTCAACAACGAGGATATCAGGCTTGATATTTATATTGATAGCAAAGCCAAGACGCATTTTCATTCCGCTTGAATATGTTCTTACAGGTTGGTCGATATACTCTCCAAGATCTGCAAAATCAATTATATCCTGCTCTATCTCCTTTATCTGATCGTCATTGAGACCAAGCAGATAGCCCTTTAGATAGATATTTTCCATACCCGTCATATCCAGTGAAAAGCCTGCTGTAAGCTCAAGCAATGCGGCAACCTTTCCTCTTACAGTGATAGTACCGCTGTTTGGAAAGCTTACGCCTGTTATCATTTTCAGAATGGTTGATTTTCCCGCACCGTTCTTTCCGATAATTCCCACAGACTCGCCTGGGTATATCTTGAAGCTCACGCCTTTAAGGGCAGGGTGCTTCTTTACTCCCCTGTTTTTTGTGAAAATAGCCTTAAAGCGTGCCTTTTCGTTTTTATATAAAAAGTATTCTTTTTTTACGTCCAAAAATTCAATAATTGGCTCAGTCGCTTGAATTTCCATTTAAAAGTCAGTTCCTTTCAGCCTTTGTTACAGAACGTCAGGAAGTATCTTCCTGAACTTCTTATAGGTGTGCGCTCCGAGGAATATCATAAAGATAAACTCCGCATAGAACACTATAGTTTCAGTGGTATAGTTAGAATCAAAAATAAACGTGTCTGTAAGAAAGCTCTTTCTATAGCCGTTTACAAAATAGTTTATAGGGTTGAAATACATGAGCTTTCTCAGCCACAAAGGTGAGATATCATATGTGTTCCAGAATATACCTGAAAGCCAGAAAAGTCCTGTTATAATAGAGTTTATAAGATTTTCAAAATCCTTGCTGAATGCACTGAGAGGAGCAGTCATCCACGAAAGCACAAGGAAGAAAAAATACATCATCAGCGCATAATAGATAAACTGAAGATTGTAAATGCTCGGTCCAAAGCCCAAACACAGCAACACCACATACATTATAGCACACAGCAAAATGTGGATATAAAGTCCCGAAAGAGAGGTAAAGGTCATGATATTTGAAACAGGGAAAGACAGCTTTGTTACAAACTGCTTGTTGCTTCTTATTGATCTCGATCCTCCAACGATACATTCTGAAATATAAAACCATGGCACATAGCCTGTGAGCATGAAAACGAACTGAGTATACTTTCCGTTTATGAAATGCACTCCGCCGTTTCTTTTTAGACCTATCTCAAAGGCAAACCACAGAATAAAAAGCGTAAAGGTCGGCTTTATAAGCGCCCACAACGGGCCAAGCGCCGCACCCTTATACTTCTTTTTCAGCTCGTTCACCGACAACATTCTTATCTGTCTGAGCTTTCCCTTATGCTCTTTCAATATCTGGGTAAGCCCGAACCAATCAAACTTTTTTCCTTCTATTTTTATCATCTCCGTCAAAAACGCTCTTTTCCCAAAGCGCTGTCGATTATTCTTTCCGTTGACCTGCCGTCGCAGGCAGACATATATTTTTCCGTGAAACGCTCCACGCCCTCATGGTCAAAGCTCTTTTCACTGTCAAGCACAGCCTGTGCAAGCTTCTCTCCCTCCGTCACCAAAGGCGCAGGCATATCTGTTTTATAATCAAGATAAAAGCTCCTGCCCTTGCTGTAGCTCTCAATATCAGGGGCAAATATCACCCACGGCTTTTTATACAGTGCATACTCGAACACAAGCGACGAATAGTCCGTCACAAGCACGTCTGCCACAGGCATGAGCCTGTTTGTAGCAATATCGCAGTTAGTCAGCCCGCTGTGAAGTCTGGGGTGCATTTTTATAATGACTTTCCAAGCCTCCCCAAGCTTTTTTTCAAGCTCTGCGGCATACTCCTCGCCCACGCAATGACAATCCAAAGCATTCCCCCTGAACGTCGGCGCATAAAGCACTATCTTCTTGCCCTTATAGTCGGGATATCTCTCAAAAAACTCACTTCTGCACTGCTCGTTGTAGCTTTCATCAAAGAACACGTCCGTACGGCTGACGCCAAGGGGCTTTACGATATCTTCTTTCAGCCTGAACGCAGACACAAAAGCCTTTACGCACTCTTTACTGCTCACAGTGATAAGGTCAAAATTTCTTGTAACAGAGCCTTTGAAATGGGAAGATATATCCTCCTCGCTGTCATAGCCGAACTTTTTCAGTGCTCCGCAGGAATGCCAAAGCTGAACGACCGTCGTTTCCTCACGCTTTTTGCAGGAAGTCACAGGCACAAAATAGTTGCATATAAACACTGCCCTTGCATTTGCATAAGCTTTCATAAAGCTCATCATATATTTAAGCCCCGAGACCATTCCACAGCTTGAAAGGTCGCAGTACATCTCCCTGACCTTATATCCACGGCTTTGAAGCTCCGCCTTTATAAGCCCCATGCTCTCAGGAGTAGAAACACTGTTAAGGTCTGCAAGGATAACGAGCTTTTTGTCTATATCCTTTTTCTTTGACAGTTTGTAGCACAGCGGCAAAAGCGTTTTTTGAAGTGCTGATTTTATGTGCTGTCTTATTATACGTTTGCGGCTCTCCATTATCCCCTAAGAAACCTCTTATATATCTTGCCTGTCAGCGATTTCGGCATTATGAAAATGAAAAACTGAAAAGTGCATGGAACAATAAAGTCCCACAGGTTTGAATATCCCATACGGAATATCTTCCACCTGACATTCACAAAGGACTTTGTGTTCGCCCAGTTTCTTCTTCTCTCATAATTGTTCGCCGTAACTCTGTACATCACAAGCGTTTTGTCAAGATTTATTCCCCTTGCGCCGTCCGCAAGCATTTTCACCACGAACTCATAGTCCTCACAGCGTTTTATATTGCTGTAACCTCCCACGCTCAAAGCACGGGATTTCTTATAAACAAGGGTCTGATTATTGAACGGATTTCTCCGCCTTGCATATTTGTGTATCTCTTTATTGGTCAGTGGCGTTTTCTTTGTGGCTATCACTTCGCCCGTCTGACTGTCGAACTCGTCTATATAAGCCCCAAGCATATCTATCTCAGGGTGCTTCGCCAAAGCATAAAGCGACCTTTCACAGCGGTCAGGCTTAGCGATATCGTCAGAGTCCATTTTGACTATATACTCATTTTTGCAGGCGTCTATACCTCTGTTAGCGCATCTTCCTGTGCCAACATTCTCCTTGAGCCTTATGGGGTGAAAGCACTCGTAATTCTCCTCATAGTAGTCTACTACCTCGTCAAGCTCTTTTGTGAGCTTTCCATCGCACACAAGCACAAAATCGTTCGTCACATAGGTCTGCGACAGCATACTCTCGATACTTGCCCTAAGATGTTCAGGCTTCTCTCCTGCATAAACAGACATAAGCACGCTGTATTCAGGCAACTCCACATTTTTCACTACCATAGCGCACCGTCCTTTTTTCATTCTGTCAAAATTATCCCCACAAATCTGTAAGCTATTCCATTATACCATTAAAACCGCTGTTTGTCAACGCAGGCGGGGCTTAACTTTCCCCAAAATCAACAATAAAATGTTGAAAAAAATAGCGCATTTAAGCAACAAAAGGCAAATAAAAAAATGAAAGAAGGAGCGTATTGCACTATGATAGATCATAGCACACTTAATAGTAATTTGAAAAGAGGCATTTTATCAAAAAATAAGTTGAAGCCTTAACGATCGCAATAAATAATACTATGGATATTTCATAGATCATAACGAGAAATGCTATTGTCAATATAGCTTTATACATTTCTCTCAAATATTTTAAGTGAAATTATATAAAACAACTCCTGAAAGAGCTTGTCAAAATTTAAAGAACCAGAAGATTTTTCCTCCATATGGATTTTTCTTGCTGATCAACATTGCAGAAACTGCATGAACTAATAAAAACATACCGCTTATGATCGTCATTACCAGTTCAAACTGTGATAAGACTGACATAGAATCATCATTATAACCTATATAAACGTCCTTGCTACCCAGAATAATGCAATTTCCCTCGTACCAGAACACATCGGTGCCATTGACCGGCGAATTCGCCTTGATCTGCAACACCGTATAGGTTGGCCGGATGCCTTTCCCATAATGTGATTTGTAATTTCTGACACCGTTTCCGCTATGTACCTTGACATGCTGGGAGCTCTGTCGAGAATTTTGATATGTTACATTTCCTGTTGTATGATTTTTCTTACAGGCATATCCAACCACTTGCGTCATACCAGCCACAAAGAAAATCAAAGCAACTACAAGTGCTAAGATCTCAGCCGTATAAAATGCATTCACTAATTTTTTCCTAGTGCCTATCTCCTCATCACTACTCCACGGTTTATTATGGAAATTGCGAATTGCAGATGGTAACAGGCAAATTGCACCAACCACCCCCAGCAAGGATAAAATCAAACATATAAGTACTGGCATCCTTGTTCCGATAACCAAGTCTGCGTTCACACCCTGTTTTGTCGATTCATCCATAAACATGATGTTACCACTTACCAACACACTTTCATCTGGTTCTAGATGAGACTTGTTTCCGGGATAATAATAATGGAAAAATATCGTTCCTCCATCCTCTCTTGCTTCATCTATCTTTAATACTGCATAACCGCTAGTCCCATGCTTGTCCGCATCCACAACCGTTGCTGACACTGCATTCGACGAAAGCAAAGAGAATCTCGGCACACAATAAAACGCAGTCATAACAAACAAAATGACACAAACGATGGCAATCACCATTTTTGAAACATTCTTTTTATAAGTCATATACAGTCCTCCTGTTTCTCTGTTTCTTCGCTGCTGCTATTATTTTCCACATCAGCATTTTCCATATCCTTCGTTTTTATTCTATTATAGTGTTAAGTGAATGTTTCCACGATTCCTAGAGAATCATATTATTTATGTTTTATTATAGCATAAAATTGTTAAAAATCAAAGCAGAAAAGAGCAAGTTTTGCAAAAAAAGGGCGGCATTTTACTGCCGTCCTTTGTAACAAGACCTTATCCGTCACTTTATGACCTTAGCGCATATCTTTTCGTAATTGTCTATCTTATAGTTGAGTCTGTCGATAGTCGCAGCTATCTCAGCCTGCTTTTCAAGGAGATCTTTTCTCTGCTCGATAAGCAGATTTTTTCTTGCCTCGATAGTGCTGTCGCCCTGCTGATACAAAGCAACATACTCGATAAGGGCTTCTATTTGCAGACCTGCACCTCTCATGCACTTTATGAACTCTATCCAACCGCATGAGCTTTCATCATAGTCCCTAAGACCGCTCTTTGTTCTCGGTACAGGCGGGATAAGTCCTATACGCTCATAATATCTCAGAGTATCAGGTGTAAGTCCATATTTCTCGCTTACTTCAGAAATAGTCATAGCTTTACCTCTCTATTAAAGTGCATTATACTGCTCGTCTGAAACAGGCTCGCACCACTCGTTCGATGCGCCCTCGGCAGGTATCTCAAGAGCAACGTGCGTGAACCACTCGTCCTTTGTTGCACCGTGCCAATGCTTTATCTCCGGAGCAATGTAAACAACATCACCTGGGTGAAGTTTTCTTGCAGGCTGACCCCATTCCTGATACCAGCCCTCGCCATCTGTACAAAGAAGTATCTGTCCGCCCTTGTGGTGGATATGCCAGTTATTTCTGCACTTTGGCTCAAAGGTAACGTTAAAAACACCTACGCCCTTGACATTCAGCGGTTTAAGATAGCTGTTACCTATAAAATACTGAGCAAAGTTCACATTAGGCTCGCCAAGACCAAAAAGCGAGTCTGAACAGCCGTCCTTTTCCTCAGCATACGCTTCCCTTACCATTGGAAAGACAGCCCAAGCGTTAGGCCAGCCAACATAAAATGCGGCGTGAGTGATGATCTCCACCATTTCTGTCTTTGTTACTCCGTGATTTTTAGCATTCTCTATATGATATTTGATAGAATTGTCTGTAATGCCCTTTGCCATAAGAGCTGTTACCGTAACGATACAACGGTCTCTCAGTGAGAGCTTGTCCTCTCTTGACCATACCTCGCCGAAAAGAACGTCATCATTAAGCTCTGCGAATTTAGGTGCAAGGTCGCCAAGACTATTTCTGCCTGCTGTCTGTTTTACTGCCATGGTAATTACCTCCTAGAGTTTTATTTATTGATTACATTTTACCACCTGGAGTTAGCTCCAAGTCAAGACCTTTTCTATAAAATCGTCGATATGCACAAATCGTCATGCAAAATTTGTTATCACCGACAATAGCTTAATGCTAGTCCGACACCTTAAGAAAATCTTATGAAACAGTTAAGCTAATACTCGTGCGAAAGCTTCTTTAGTATGGTATCATTGATATAGCAAAAGCAAAGGAGCGGTCATTATGACAAATAAAAACAAAAAGCATATCGTAATCGCCACTGCAATTATTATTTTGGTTGTGGCATTACTTATATACAGATATTACATTCCTGATATGAAGCCCAAGAAGCAAACCACACCTGCATCAGTGGAATACACCTATGACGACAGCGTGACTTCATCTCAGCTTGCGGAGTATAATGCCCGGCAGGACTGGCAGCTCACATTGGTGAACAATGACACGCCTATATGCGAGAATTGCTCAGTGATACTCACCGCCCTTGACAATGGTCAGGCAGTGGATTGTCGCATTTACCCACAGCTTCAGAAAATGTTTGATGACGCACGCTCGCAGGGGATATATCCAACTATCACATCATCGTTCCGCACCGCAGAGGATCAGCAGGACATACTTGAGAGCAAATATGAACACTATCAGAAAATAGGATACAGCGACAAAAAGGCGAAAGCCTATGCGGAAGAATGGGTGGCGATGCCCGGCACAAGCGAACACGAGCTTGGTCTGTGCGTCGATATCGCAAGCGGTGACAGCAGAGTTACAAATCAGGAAGTATGGGATTGGCTCGCCAAAAACAGCTACAAATATGGCTTTATAGAGCGTTACACAGCCGAAAAGCAGGATATTACCGGCATTATCCCAGAAGAATGGCACTACAGATATGTTGGCGAAAAGGCGGCAAAGGAAATGTATGAAAATGACCTCTGCCTTGAAGAATATTTACAGAATGTGTCATAAAAATGAAATTATGTACCCATTGTTTGATATGTAATACTGCGGGCGAACGCTGTTCGCCCCTACCACTTATTGATATGCGATTTTATGTATGGGCGACCTGAGGTCGCCCACTAATTATTTTCTTTGCAACATTCACAGCACTGTATCACCCACCGATACAGTGCTTTTATTTTGCAAACTGATTTTTGAGTATTCCAAGCATATCCTTTGCCTGCTGTTCAAGCTGCGACCTGAGATAATAGACACCGAAAGATATCTCTTTCACGCCTTTTATTGGTATCGCTTTTAGCGGACCTTTGTAAGCGTCCCCTATGGCGGGGAAAATCATAAACCCCAGCCCCGCTTCAGCCATTGCAACTGCGCTTTCATAATCTCCACAGAATATTATCTTATCCACCTTGCCGTTCGCAAGTATCCTGTGCTGCAAGGCAAATATCTCGTCAGGACAGGTGTGACGCTCTATAAAAATAGGTCTGCCTGAGATATCGTCCACATCAAGGCTATCCGCCTTTGCAAGGGGGTGATCTTTCTGGCAAAGGCACATAAACTGACAGCGGCAAAGCTCCACATAGTCAAAAGGCTGTTTATGAGGACTTTTAAATGACAGAAGAAGCTGTATCTTCTGATCTTTGAGCTGATTGTCTATAGACTTGAACGGAGTAAGATCTATATACGGCAAAAGGTCATCATAAAGTCTGGACATTTCTCTTAGGGCAGGAGTCAAAACGTTCAGCTCCGCCTGATTGTGACAGCCTATGCTTATCCTTACAGGTTCGTCCTCAAGCTTTTCTGACAGCCTGAATTTTGCTGAGCCTGCTATTTTAAGTATCTGCTCTGCGTCTGAAATAAACATTATTCCCTCTCTTGTGAGCGAAACGCTCTTGCTCGTTCGCACGAAAAGCTTCACCCCTAGCTCGTCCTCCAAAGAACCTATCTGGTGGCTCACCGCAGGCTGAGTGATGCTCACAGATTCCGCCGCCTTGGAAAAGTTAAGATACTGCGCCACAGCCAAAAAGCACTCCAATTGTACAGTATTCACAAAAAACGCCCCTTTATGTTTGTTTATTTTCGCAAATTGTTTCGTTTGGTAAACAATTCTTAATAAAAATTAAATTTGATAGCAATCTATAAAATTCTTTTATTCATTATAACATATTTGTATTTCACATTCAAGTAAAAGTGTGATATTATTAATTAAAGCAAAATGTTAGGCACAAAAATGTAAGGAGGCGAACAATTTGGCAGATAACAGAAAAAAGAACATTCTGCGGTATTCCAAATACATTCATCTGAAAATAGAATGCGAGATAAACACCATGCTCGCAGGCAAGGGTATAACCGCCGCTCAGAGCCATGTGCTTATGTACATAATGGAACATAATGGCGAGCCTGTTTTCTCAACGGCGATACACCACGATCTGAATATTTCCCGTGCGACGGTATCAGGGCTTATAAAAAAGCTCCGTGCAGGAGGATATCTCTCCTATGAGGGCAGTGATGATGACGAGCGTCACAAGAAGATAATAGCAACCGAGAAAGCCTATACCCTCCAGCAGGACATTTGCGACTGTCTTAAAAAGATAGAAACAATGGCTTTCCGTAATTTTACAGATCAGGAGCTTGACGAAATGGAACGGCTCCAGAAAAAAATGATAGACAATACAATATAAAAATAAGCGAGAGGAGGGATCTGGCTTGAAAGAAATACTAGCACAGATCAAACAGTACAAGAAGGACTCCATTCTGACCCCTGTCTTTACCGCACTTGAGGTCTTTATGGAAATGCTTCTGCCTTTTATAATGGCGAAAATAATCGACGACGGCATTGAAAAGGGCAACATGACAAACGTTTATATTTTCGGTGGCGTAATGGTAGTGGCAGCAATGGTCAGCCTGCTTTCGGGCTTTCTTGCAGGAAAATATGCGGCTTCGGCTTCATCAGGCTTTGCCTGCAATCTTCGTGAAGCTATCTACCGCAAGGTGCAGACCTATTCGTTCTCAAACATCGACAAGTTCAGCACCGCAGGTCTTGTAACAAGAATGACAACTGACGTTACAAACGTTCAGAACGCATACCAAATGATAATCCGTATTGCAGTGAGAGCGCCGCTGATGCTCATCTGCTCAATGGCAATGTGCTTTGCAGTAAGCGGCTCAATGAGCACCATATTCCTTGCAGCTATCGTTCTTCTTGGCATAGTTCTCGGAATCATCGTTAAAAAGACGATGAAAGTTTTCACAGAGGCTTTCAAAAAGTATGACGACCTTAACGCAAGCATACAGGAAAACGTATCGGCTATCAGAGTTGTAAAGGCATATGTAAGAGAGGACTTCGAGCAGAAGAAATTCAAGAAAGCCTCAGGCAATCTCTATAAGATGTTCGTAAAGGCTGAGAGCCTTATCGCACTGAACGGCCCTGTTATGATGTTCGTTATCTACTCCTGCGTAATGCTCATAAGCTGGCTTGGCGCAAAGAATGTTGTTGCAGGCACTATGACAACAGGCGAGCTTTCATCTGTTTTCACATATGTTATCTCCGCCATGATGTCACTTATGATGCTCTCTATGATATTCGTTATGATATCAATGAGTACAGCAAGTATCAGACGTATCTCAGAGATACTCAAGGAAACACCTGATCTTCACAACGGTGAGAACCCAGCAAAGGATATGAAATACGGCTCTGTTGACTTCAACAATGTAAGCTTCTCATACAAGCACGGAAGCGGCAAAATGGTGCTTAACAATATCGACCTGCATATCAAGTCTGGCGAAACTATCGGCATCATAGGCTCAACAGGCTGTGGAAAAACAAGCCTTGTAAATCTTATCAGCCGTCTTTATGACGTTGACGAAGGTTCTGTATGCGTTGGCGGCAAGGACGTAAGAGATTACGATATGGAATATCTGAGAGATCAGGTTTCTGTAGTATTGCAGAAAAACGTGCTTTTCTCAGGCACTATCCTTGACAACCTACGCTGGGGCAATGAAAACGCAACAGACGCCGAATGTATCGAAGCCTGCGAAGCAGCCTGCGCTGACGAGTTCATTGAACGCTTCCCTGACAAGTATGAAACTTATATCGAGCAGGGCGGTACGAACGTATCAGGCGGACAGAAGCAGCGACTTTGTATCGCAAGAGCGCTTCTGAAAAAGCCAAAGGTTCTTATCCTTGACGACTCCACAAGTGCAGTAGATACTGCCACAGACGCAAAGATAAGAGCGGCATTCGCAAAGTCTATCCCAGGCACAACAAAATTCATTATCGCACAGAGGATCTCAAGCGTTCAGGACGCCGACAGGATAATCGTTCTTGACGGCGGCAAAGTGAACGGCTTTGACACACACGAAAAGCTTGTTGAAACAAACGAGATATACCGTGAGATATACGAATCTCAGGTAAAGGGCGGCGGAGATTTCGACGTTCAGTCAGCAGGAAAGGAGGAAGCTTAAATGCCTAAGCCAATGAATAAAGAAATGGGCGGCAAGCCTAAAATGTCAGGCGACCAGATGAAAGTCCTCGGCAGAGTAATGAAATATATGCTCAAAAACTATAAGTTCTCATTTATAATAGTAGTGGCGTGCATACTTATTCAGGCTGTCACTACACTTGCGGGAATGATGTTCACGCAGTCACTTGTCGATGATTACATCACACCGATGCTAAAGACCTCCAGCCATGATTTTTCACCACTTGCAAAGGCTCTCGGTGGTCTTGCTGTAGTATACGTTGTGGGCATTGCGGCTTCATACGCATACAACAGGATAATGGTAAACATCGGTCAGGGTACGCTGAGAAACATAAGAGATGATCTGTTTCTCAACATGGAAACACTTCCTATCAAGTATTTTGACACACACTCTCATGGCGACATCATGTCAGTATACACAAATGACGTTGATACCCTCAGACAGTTTATCAGCCAGAGCATACCTCAGCTTATAAACTCTCTTGCAACACTTATATCCACCCTCGTTTCCATGATAATCCTCAACATTCCTCTTACCATACTCTCTATCGCAATGGCATTTGTAATGGTAAAGGTGACCAACGATCTCGCTTCAAAGTCAGGAGCGCACTTTGCGGCTCAGCAGCGTGACCTTGGTGCGGTTGACGGCTTTATCGAGGAAATGCTTGACGGGCAAAAAGTTGTAAAGGTGTTCTGTCACGAGGATAAGGCAATAGAAGACTTTGTAAAGATAAATGACAAGCTGAGAGTCAGTGCAAACGAAGCTAACAAGTACGCAAACATCATGATGCCGATAAACGCAAATATCGGAAACCTCAGCTATGTGCTTTGTGCCATTGTGGGTGCAATCCTTGCCATAAACGGCTATGCAGGTCTTACCCTCGGCACTATCGTAACATTTGTATCCCTTAACAAGAACTTCACACAGCCTATCACACAGATAAGCCAGCAAATGGCATTCGTTGTTCAGGCTACCGCAGGCGCAGGCAGAGTATTTGACCTCCTCGACCAGAAGCCTGAAACAGATGAGGGCTATGTTGAGTTCGTTAATGCAAAATATAACCAGAACGGTGAGCTTGAAGAGTGCAAAGAGCGCACAGGCATATGGGCATGGAAGCATCGTCATCAGGCTGACGGCACTGTTGACTACAAAAAAATGGAGGGCGAGGTCGTATTTGACGGCGTTGACTTCGGATATGATGACAGCAAGATAGTTCTTCATGACGTAAAGCTTTTTGCAAAGCCTGGTCAGAAGATAGCTTTCGTTGGCTCAACAGGTGCAGGAAAGACAACTATCACAAATCTTATCAACCGCTTTTATGATATTCAGGACGGCAAGATACGCTATGACGGAATAAACATTACAAAGATAAAGAAGCCTGCTCTGAGAAAAACTCTCGGCATAGTTCTGCAGGACACACACCTTTTCACAGGCACAGTAATGGAAAATATCCGCTATGGCAACCTTGACGCCACAGACGAGGAATGTATAGCGGCGGCAAGACTTGCAAATGCAAACGGTTTTATCGAAAGACTTCCTGACGGCTACAACACTGTTCTCACAGGCGACGGCTCGAACCTTTCACAGGGTCAGCGTCAGCTTATAGCCATTGCAAGAGCGGCAGTCGGCGATCCTCCTGTTCTTATCCTTGACGAGGCTACCTCCTCTATCGACACAAGAACAGAGAGTCTTGTACAGGCTGGTATGGACGCTCTCATGCAGGGCAGAACAACATTCGTTATCGCCCACAGACTTTCGACTGTCAGAAACTCAGACTGCATAATGGTACTTGAGCAGGGCAGGATAATCGAGCGTGGCACACATGACGAGCTTATTGCCAAAAAGGGCAAGTATTATCAGCTCTACACAGGAAACTTCGCAGAAGAAACAGCATAAAAGGGGCTATTCCGCCCAGAGAAAAAACGCCACGGAGAAAATATCTCCGTGGCGTTTTTTGTGCAATAAAAATGCGGCTGACAAAAGCCAACCGCAATAAATCTTATTCTTCTTCCTCTTCGTCCTCATCGAAGTCTTCTTCATCGATGCCCATTGGACGAGGCATATCATCTGTCATAGGCTCATCTGCTCTTCTGAAATATGAGTCGAAATCAAAACGTCCCATGCAGATACGCTCCCAGTAAGGCTTACCCGGCTCAAGCACCATAACATTATGCTCATGAACTTCGATAACATCATAGATCTTGCCGTATGAATCCTTTACCTGATCGCCCTTTACAACATTGGTCATTACATTCACCTTCCTTGTCATATCTTGAATTATACCACATTATAAGAGCCTTGTCAATCGGCTTGGAAAATTTTTTGCCCTAAATACTTACCTTCTTCACAGCCGACCATTTGCCGTACACTTTGGTCTTGCCAATGGTCTTATAATCCCTTGCCTTGACGTAATATGTCTTTTTGCTTTTAAGACCTTTTATTGTGCCTTTGTTCTTTGGATTTCCGCTGAGCCACAAGGACTTGCTGTTTTTAAAGCCGCTGTTGTCGGCATATGACACCTGATAGCCTGAATTTGAGCTGTGCTTTGCAAGAGTGACCGCTATCTTCTTTCCGCTCTTGTCACCCTTGACAGAAATGCTCTGTCCCTGTGGGTTTATCTTGAAAGTCTTTGTTATCTTGCCTGTGTAGCTTCCCTTACCTGTGACAGTCACCTTAGCAGTGCCTATATCCTTGTTTGCGGAGTAGCTGACAGTATAGTCCCTGTCCTTTTTGAGGGTGACGTTTCCATCCTTTACAGTGACAGCAGGCTTCAGTGCCTTACCTGTCCACACCTGATCTGACACCTTGGCAGACGCCTTCCCGACAGATCTTTTCGTTGCTGATCTTACCTTTATCTCAGTGGAATATCCACCGTATACCCTCTTGCCTGACACAGTTTCATAACAGCGTACTTTGTAATAATAATCTGTGTTCGCCTTGAAAGATCCATCTGTAAACTTTTCTTTTGCAGTCGTCCCCACGGCAGAATATTTTCCCTTTGCGCCTGTTTTCCTGTATATCTCATAGCCGCATTTGTTAGTTGATCTGCCAGAAAAGCTGATCTGTATATCCGTGTTATTCACAGAATTAACAGACAATCCTGATACTCTCGGCAGGCTGATAGAAGAATCAGCGCTCTTTGACACTGCCGCAGACTTTGAGCCGTTCACAGCGTTGTCTTTCAGCGAAGCCTTGCTGTGAGAGCTTACGCTTATGCCGCTTTTTCCTGAGCCACTTATGCTGTTTGAATTTACACTCACAGAACTGCTGTAATTTGACACGCAAATGCCGTTCTGCTTGCTGTTTGATATCTTATTTGAGCTTAGAGCCACACTGCCGCAGTGGTCTGTAACAAGCATGCCATGCTTGCCTGCGCCAGAAACAGTGTTTGAGGTCGCCTTGCCCGAAGCGTTCTTGCTGAACACGATACCATGCCCCACGGCATTTTTAACTTTGTTGCCTGAGCACTCGCCCTTTGAGCCGTTATAAATAAGAATGCCCGTGTCCCCCGCCTTTGAAATGCTGTTGGACTTTATCACAGCTGAAGAATTTGCAGCCACTGCTATGCCATGCTTTTTCGCTGAATTTACGCTGTTTGAGCTTGCAATATTGTTCTCAGAGCCGTTGTAGATATTTATTCCGTTCATTCCAACGTTCTCTATGGTATTGTTCTCAAGGGTATTCCCTGAGCTGTCAGTAACGGAAGCACCGTTTCTGGCTGAGCCTGAAATATAGTTATCTGTTATCTTTATATTATCACACTCGTTGAGAGTAAGACCATTTTTATCCTTATAATTAACACCGTCCTGCTTTGTAACGAGAATATTTGATTCGATACTGCAATTTTCAGCGTCATTAAGTGCGATAGTGGTTCCGTTGCTCTCGATTCGATTTTCGACGATCTTTACTCCTGCCACTCTGAAATTATAGTCAGGGATAACACCGTTGTCCTTGACCTCGTACCCTGTCAGGCGTATGCCGCTTGTAATGCCATATTCGTCATCACCGCTTACAGAGATAGTGTTAGATGAAATAACAGAGTTTGCGTCGTCCTCAAAGCCGTCAACTGCTTCCTCCATAGACTTCACCACAGGGGGATTGAAATTGTTGTTAGGCAGGCTGGACATTGCCTTGAACTCTATACCGCTTGCGCAGTTTGTGATAGTGTTATTTGTTATGGTACAATTCTTATAATTGTACATTATCATTGCCATATCTTCGAGATTCTCAAAAACGTTGCCCTCAATAAGGATATCTGTATAATAGATACCCAGAGTGGCGGAATGAGAACCAAGACCTCTGCAAATGCCTGAGAAAAGATTATTCTTTATGACCACATTTTCGCATGATGTATCGTCAAAAGGCGCATAGCCTGCAAAAACTCTGCTGTTGTTCATGCAATCAAGCTGAATGGCTTCTTTTTTCCTGTAGCCTGTATATCCTGTAAAAGTACAGCCCTCTATGGTGACGTCAGCCGCACCGCCTATCTCCATATGATGACCGTTCTCGTTATTTTTGACGTGCATATCTTTCAGAAGAATATTTCTGCAATGTGCAAATCTGATATTTGAAAAATCTGCGGTATTTGGCCACTGGTCTGTGTTTCCGTTCCAAAGCCCGCCCTCGACGATAACATTTTTAATGCCGTCATAGCCGCCGATACCATTATTATCGCACCTGAGCATAGGTCCATATGAAATGCACCTTTTTATCTCAACGCCCTCTTCACAGTATATCCAAGTATCGCTGTATACCACAAGTGCAGAAGAAATAAGATACGTTCCCTTTGGTATCACGACCTTTGTGAAAATGCCCTGTCCTGAATTTTCCTGTGCAGCGTCAAGTGCCTGCTGTATCTGCTTTTCGGTCATGGCGTTTCCTGTGTTGTCTGCACCGAAGTCATTAACCACGTTATAAGTGACGATTTCCATGCCGTCTGTATCAAAATACGCACCTGTCACAGCCGTATCTGCCGCTTCTGCCACCGATGTTATAGCCGTGGAAAAGCCCTCGGGAATCGCTGTGATAACGAGCAAGAGCGTTGTCAAAAGTGCCGCTATCCGTCTGAAAACGTTTTTTTCACTGATAATTCTGTAGTCTTTAATGTTCATTCTGCTGTGTTCTCCTTAAAGTTCGGCTATATTTTTCTTGCCGCTGACAATTATTCGTACAAATAGTATTATAAATCATTTATAAGTATATGTCAACAAATGCTAAACTTTTCGTGAACACTGCACAAATTTGGCTGTGTATTTTTGGCACAAAAAAGGCTCCCCTGACGCATAAACGTCAAGAGAGCCTTTAAAGCAAAATATTTTACTGCACTTCTACTTTTTCGCCCATGATAGACCTGATAGCGTGGACACGGCACACCTCTGCACACTTTCCGCAGTTTGTACACTTTTCATAGTCGATAACAGCGTGGTTGTTCTGCACTGTAACAGCACCTGACGGACAGTTTTTCTCGCACAGCTTACAGCCTATACAGCCATTAGGACAAACAGACCTTGTCACTCTGCCCACATCTCTTGATGAACAGCAAATATCCACAGCCTGAGAGATCCTTCTCACTGCGATAAGACCATTTGGACAGGCTTTTGCGCAAAGCCCACAGCCCATGCACTTTGCCTTGTCGATAACGGCAATGCCGTCAACGATAGATATTGCCCCCTGAGAGCAGACCTTGATACAATCTCCGTAGCCTAAACAGCCGCTTGTGCAAAGCTTGCTTCCGTCATAAAACCTGTTGCACGCCGCACAGCTCTGAATGCCGTCAAAATCGTATTTATGCGGTGTATGAGAGCAATCTCCCGAACAGCGCACGAAAGCCACCTGTGGCTCCGCTGCAGTCACTTCAACGCCCATTATCTCGGCTATCTTCTTTGCAGCAGCCTCGCCTCCAGGACGGCAAAGGTTACATTCCGCACCCTTGTTCACGATAGCGTCGGCATAGTCTGCACAGCCTGAAAAGCCACAAGCACCACAGTTTGCCTGCGGAAGAGCTTCTGCGATAGCATCAACACGCTCATCCACCTCAACGGCAAAAACTTTTGAAGCCACCGTCAGCAGGACGCCTGCCAATATGCCCAAAGCGGCAAATATAGCCAAAGGGATCAAATATTCCATATCATTCTCCTCTTTCAGAATTTCAGTTTTTGTTGTGTTTCATTATATTATTATCCATAAAATCAAGGGTCATCTTAATGCGGTTTTTGATATTAACGTCCGCTGTTCCCGAATCGTGATCGACCGCCGTTATGATGCTGTCTGGGTAGAGCTTTTTTATACGCTTTATTATGCCTCTTGCACAGGTGTGGCTCACAAGGCAGCCAAACGGCAACAGCATCACAACACCTTTGCAGCCGTTCTTCAACGCTGAACACATTTCTGCACCGATAAGCCAGCCGTCACCCATTGTTTCGCCAAGGCAGCCAAAGTTTTCACCGTAGCTTTTCAAGGATCTATAGTCTTCCATAGGCTCGAAACCGTTTTGTACAAGTGCAGAATTCATTTTGCACCAAAGCGTTTTCATATAGGCAATAAGGACTTTTGCTCCCACACCTGCCAAGGTTTTTCTTCCGTAAATGTTATCATCATTTGTACAGGAATCGGCAAGGTACATTATGTATGGAACAAAGCCGCTCATATATATCTGACAACCGAGATCACGGAGGTATTTCTCCGTTTCGCCGTTGCCGAGAGCACAGAATTTTATGTAAAGCTCCCCTGTTACGGCGACCTTTTTGACCGATCTGCTTTTATCACAATTTATTGTAGCAAAGCTTTCGCTTATCTTGCGGAATATGACGCACATTGAGATCGGATCGGCTGCTTTGCCATGTTCAAAGAGCCGTGACAGCCTGCCGTTCCATAGGCGGACTTTATCAAGCGTTTCACCCTTTTTTAGTTCATAGGGTGAAAGCTCATTATAAAGATACAAAAGCAAGTCACTGTAATAGATCGCTGCACAAGCCGTCAGCACCATTTTAGGCGTTATGGAAAATCCGCTGTGTTTCTCAACGCCGCTGACATTAAGTGACACCACAGGAACATTTTGCAGACCGGCTTTCAAAAGAGCTTTTCGCAGCAGCATAATGTAATTGCACGCTCTGCACCCTCCTCCTGTTTGAGGCAGCAGCAGGGCTGTTTTTGCGGTGTCATATTTGCCGCTTTTCAATGCACATATGAACTGTCCTATTATGAGGTTGCAGGGAAAGCAGACATCATTATTTGAATATTCCCAGCCTGCGTTTATCATTTGTGACCGACTGTATTCGTTCACCCCGATAACGTCGCACTTATATCCACCGCTAAGAAATGCATATTTAAGCAGCGGAAAGTGGAAGTCAAGCATTGATGGTATCAATATAGTGTGGGTCTTTTTCATCGGCTTTGTAAATTCAACCCTTGATCGTTTCATATCGATAAATTATTATCAGATTATTCCCGAAAAGCCCATAAAGCTTAGCGAAACGATAGACGCCGCAATGAGCGTTGCAGGCACGCCCTTGAAAGTTTCAGGAAAATCGCAGTTTTCTATCCTTGCTCTTACTCCGCTGAAAAGCAAGAGGGCAAGAGTAAACGCAAGTCCTGTTCCAAGTGCGTTTGTAAGGGACTGAAGAAAATTATAGCCGTTGTCTATGTTTCCGATAGTAACACCGAGAACTGCACAGTTAGTTGTGATAAGAGGCAGATAAACGCCCAGTGCCTTATAGAGAGGCGGCATCATCTTTTTCATGACTATCTCAACAAGCTGAACGAACATTGCTATAACAAGTATGAACGCCACAGTTTTGAGATACTCTATACCAAAATGCTCAAGAAGTCTGTATACAGGATATGTGATAGCTGTTGCGCATATCATAACGAATATTACTGCTGCACCCATTCCCACAGATGATTTCATCTGCTTTGATACGCCAAGGAAAGGACATATTCCCATGAACTGAGAAAGCACAACGTTATTTACGAACACACAGCCGATAAGTATAAGTATGTAGCTCATATTTATGCCTCCTCACTCTCTGTTCTGCACTGACCCTTGCACAAAGCTGCATTAGGACAGCCTGAGCAGGATATCTCCTTTGGCGGCTTCTTGTTCGCTATCTTGTTCACAAGTGCGATAAGACAGCCAAGCACGAAAAATCCGCCTGCCGGCATGATGAACACTGTCATAGGATCGTCGCACAGGAAAGGTATCTTGAAACCGAACCATGAGCCTGTTCCAAGTATCTCTCTTATAGATCCCATTGTGAAAAGTGAAAGTGTAAATCCAAGACCCATTCCAAGTCCGTCAAGTATGGATGGGAATATCTTGTTCTTGCTGGCAAAAGCCTCCGCTCTGCCAAGTATAATACAGTTTACCGTGATAAGGGACAGGAATACGCCTAATGCACTGTAAAGCTCAGGTATATAGCCTTTCATAAGAAACTCGATAAGAGTAACAAAGCCTGCGATTATTACGATAAAGCAAGGCAGTCTTACAGCCTTTGGGATAACGTTTTTCAAAAGGGATATAACAAAGTTTGAGCAGACAAGCACGAACGTTGTGGCAAGTCCCATTCCGATACCGTTTTTCGCCATTGTTGTGACCGCAAGCGTCGGGCACATACCAAGAAGCGTAACAAGCGTCGGGTTTTGCTTTATGATACCCTTTGTAAATTCATACAGATTAGAATTTTTCTCAGCCATTGAGTATCTCCTCCTTATGCTCGTCAAAAAGCTTCACAGCCTTTTTGCACGCAGATTTCATTCCCTTTGAAGAATAGGTGGCAGCGGTAACATTGTCGATAGAATTTTCATCAGTGTCAACACCAAAGCCCTTTAGCTTTGAAAGAAAGCTATCGTCCTGCACCTTTGTACCAAGACCCGGAGTTTCGCCTATAGAGAGAAATTCTATCCCCTCGACAGTTCCCTCGCTGTTTATACCGATAAGCAGATGAAGTCCGCCCTTTGAATAACCGTCCTCAGTTATCTCGATAACGCATCTGCCATTATCTTTATCTGTAATAATGGAGTTCACGCCCTCTGTATCAAATGTGACAGGGGTCTTGCTGTCACCCTCGCCGTCAAGCATTATCTCATAATCGCCCTTGCCGAATATCTCCTCACAGCCCTTTTTCATATCGTCTGTAAGAACACCTGTATTGTCAACATACGTGGCATTATAGGCAAGCACCAAAAGTCCGCTGACAACTATACATATTATAGTCAGCACCAATGGAGGCATTATTTTATCTTTCATTCAGACTTCGCCTCCTTCTTCTTTGTTACAGCCCCTAAAGGCTTTGTTTTTGTTATCATGTCGATATATGGTGTAAGTATATTCATAAGCAGTATTGAGAATGAAACACCTTCAGGATAAGAGCCGAAGAAGCGTATCACACAGGTTATCACACCGCAGCCTATGCCGAATATCACCTTTCCTGTTTTTGTAACAGGAGTTGTAACATAGTCAGTTGCCATGAAGAATGCACCGAGCATTACGCCGCCTGCAAGTATCTGATAGATGCCGTCCTCGCCGCAAAGATATGAGAACACGAAAACTGTGCCTATAAATGCAAGAGGGGTATGTACAGAGATTATCTTCATCATTATAAGGTATATGCCGCCAATGAGCAAAGCCGCCGCAGACACCTCGCCAAGACATCCGCCTACTTTTCCAAGGAAAAGATCGAGATAATCGGCAGGGGCGGAATGTGCCGCCGCAAGAGGTGTTGCACCTGTTACGATATTGTCAGGGTCATAGAAAGGCACTACCCAATGGGTCATGTTGCCTGTGAAAGCAAGCATAAGAACTATTCTTCCCACGATAGCAGGGTTTGCAAAATTCTGTCCCAGTCCGCCGAAAAGCTGCTTTACGATTACGATAGCGACGAATGTGCCGATAGCAGCCTGCCAATAAGGCATTGTCACAGGGAGATTGAACGCCAAAAGCATACCGGTCACAAGTGCCGAAACGTCCTTTGTGGAATCTGGTCTTTTCATTATAAGATTGCAAAGCCTTTCCCATATGAGTGCCGTTATCATGCAGAAGCCTGTGAGCATGAGCGCACGTCCGCCGAAAACATAGGCAGACATTGCAAGTGCAGGGCAAAGCGCCACAAGCACATGGGTCATCACCTTAGAGGTAGAAATATTATCCCTTATCTGAGGTGAAGGGCTGACAAGCATTTTTTCCATATCTTCTTACCTCCTTATGTTCTTATGAAAGCTTTTGCAAGCTGATTTTTCTCTGCAAGATCTCTCTTTGCAGGACAGACATATGAACACGAACCGCAGTTCATGCAAAGACCCACCTTGAGCTTCATAAGAGCTTCCTTATCACGCCTGTCATAAGCCTTTTCAAGCTCTGTAGGCATAAGATTCAGCGGACAAGCAGAGATACATCTTCCGCACTTTATACAGTTTGTCTGTGTACACCTGTCCTCGATGCCCTTTTTCTTATCAGCCTTTTCACCAAATGCAAGAATGGCGTTTGTGGTCTTTGTCACAGGGGTGTCAAGCTCATAAAGGCACATTCCCATCATAGGACCGCCGAAAAGGGCTTTTCTAACCTTTTCTTTATCGCAATCACCGAATTTCAGTATATCCTCCGCAGAAGTTCCTATAGGTACTTTCACATTGCATGGAGTAGATACCACGTCACCGTCAACAGTTATACGCTTTGATATGAGTGGCATACCTGTTTTGGAATACTCGCCGATAAAGCCTGCTGTGGTAACGTTCATTACGATAACGCCCTGATCTGACGGAAGCTGACCCTCGCCAACTACACGTCCCGTGGCGTTGAATATTATCACCTTTTCTGCGCCCTGAGGATAGCATGACTTCAGCACCTTTACTTCAATACCCTCATCATCAGCCGACTTTTCACGCATAAGCTTTATAGCCTGCGGCTTGTTGTCCTCGATACCGATAACGACCTTTTTAAGCCCCAGCATATCACGCACGAGCTTTATTCCGCACATAACATCGTCAGCATTCTCCATCATCTCACGGTAGTCGCTTGTTATGTAAGGCTCACACTCAGCGGCGTTTATAACAAGGGTATCAACCTTGTATTTGTTCTCGTCAAAGTTGAGCTTTATGTGCGTCGGGAAGCCTGCGCCGCCCATTCCGCAGCAGCCTGACTGCCTTACGGCTTCGCAAAGGCTCGCTTTGTCTGTTATAACAGGCGGCTTTACGTCAGGTGATACCTCCTGCTCTCCGTCGGTGTCGATCTCCACCATTTTGCACACCTTTCCGCCTGCTGTGAGCAGTTCGGATATCGCCGCCACTGTGCCTGACACAGACGAGTGAACAGGGCATGACATAAAAGCGCTGCTTTCGCCTATGACCTGTCCCACAAGCACTCTGTCACCCTTGGCAACTGTCGGCTCGCAAGGTGCTCCCATGTGCTGTGACATGGATATCTTCACTCTTGCAGGCAGCGGCATGGCGATAGTTTCGCTGTTTTCCGTCCCCTTTTTGTGGGAAAGAAAAATGCTGTTGAGTTTCATAATTTTCCCCCTTATCATACTTTATGACTATTCAAACCTGAATTTATCATCACTTATACTTATCCTGCTCTTTATACTGTCAGAGCAATAAACTATGCCATTTTCATCAATGGCAATAACTTCTATATCTTCATCACTGAGCCACCTGTCAAGCTCAACGCTTCCGCCAATAAAAATGCAGGTAGACAGAAAATCGGTTTCAATGCCGCTCTGCCCTATCACAGTGACTGAAACAAGGTCTGTTTCGCATGGATAGCCTGTTGTCAGATCAAAAATATGGCTCCACTTTTTGCCCTGTGCTTCAAAATAACGCTCATATCCACCAGAAGTGGAAACAAATCCGCTGCCGCTTGTGAAGCTAAGGCAGATGTTATCGTCATCAAAAGGGTCTGTGACCGCAACCTTGAAATCTGTTTTATCCGGCTTCTGCCCGTAAAGAAGCGTTGACGAGCCAAAGCTCACCACCGCACAATCGGCTTTTTCACTATCCAAAAGCTTTTTCAATTCGTCAAGGGCAAAGCCCTTTCCGTCACAGCCCACGTCTATCTGTGTGCCGTTTTCAAGGACACATTCGTTCCCCGAAATCTTTATATTCTCATATCCAACAGCGGAAAGAGCAGTTTGTATCTCACTTTGCTCAGGCACTCTCGGTTCTTCACCGGTGACGTTCCAAAGTTCCGTCACTGCCCCTGCGGAAATATCCGCTCCGCCGTATTTTTTTGTAAGCTCTATGCTCTTTTCTATAAGCTGTGCAGTTTCCTCAGAAAGCTCAAGCCTGCCGCTCTCATTGAGCCGCGATATCTCCGAGCCTTCCTCATAAGGTGAATAAAGCTTTTCCAAAGCCTTTATCCTGTCCTTCACCGCCTCAGCGTCGCCGCCGTATACAGCCGCCGTGCATGGGCAATCCATGGCGAAAAATGTCGCTTCATCTGGCTTCTTATCAAGATGTATCATAACCGCTCCGCACACCATAAGAGCCGCCGCACACGCTACCGATACAAACAGCCGCCTTTCAGGCTTTTTCATTTTTATACCTCACTTGAAATTAGTTGAAAAGTGTGTTATAATATCCGAAGTATGATAACATCGGCATCAAAATTCTTATGTGCAAGCGAGCAAAATGTGTTCGCACTCTTTGATAAACGCCCTCAGTTCAGGATTTTTCCCCACTGAAACCTCGAGCCTGTTCACCTTTTTCCCTGCCATGCCAAGGATCCTGTCAAGGTCTTTAGGCTGAGCGGAAAGATATTTTACACAGCGTTCCATGGTTTCCTCAGTGTCAAGCTCAAAAAGCTTGTGGGAGTTGTGAGGATTTTCAGAGTAAAGCTTTCTCAAAAGCATATAGGTGCATATTTTCACCGCCATGTCCGTCTGAGTATCAAGACCCTTTATGCCGCTGTCTTTTATAATCTCCCTCAGCAGCTCGCTTCCCTCGTCCGGACAGCCTAACGCAGAGTTTTTTTCTCTGACCTTGACTAAACCGAACACATCTTCATAGGAAGCTCCGTAAAGCTTTATAAGAGCAATGATGATATTGACGTTCTGCTTTTTGCCGTGTTCAACGGCTGATATGCAAGACTGGCTGGTGCCAACTGCTCTAGCCGCACGGCTTTGTGTATAGCCGCTTTCTATCCTCGCGGCGGTAAGCTTCTCACCTATTCTGAGAGTCAGCTCATCTTTGCTGTCATTGCTCATGTAATATCTCCCATGTATAAAATCATATTGGTTTTTCAACCATTATTCTATTATACTATAAATTTATGTATTTGTAAATATAAAATCTATAAAATGACGTATTTAAGTGAAAAAAATTTGTGCAGGTTTTAAAGCACTTATCATAAAAGAAAAAGAAAGCAGGTATTTTAAATATGAAAGGCTACAGAATAGCATTTATCCGTCACGGAATGACGCAGGCAAATCTTGACGGACGTTATATCGGTACTACCGACTTGCCGCTGTGCAGAGAGGGTGCTGACCAGCTTTATGAAAAGATAGAAAAGTATGATTACCCTTCGGTGCAGAAGGTCTACACCTCGCCTTTAAAAAGGTGCAAACAGACTATATCTATACTCCAGCCTAACAGGCTTGTGGCTGAGATGCCCGAGCTTCGTGAAATGGACTTCGGCAAGTTTGAGAACAAGACCGCTGATGAGCTTATGAACGACCCTGATTATGAGCAGTTCATAAAAGGAGGACTTGACAATCCTCCGCCGAACGGCGAATCAACAAGAGATGTCATAAACCGCTGTTATGAAGCTCTGAACATCATCATTTCCGATATGATGTACGAGGGCCTTACAAATGTTGCGGTATGCACCCACGGAGGTCTTATAATGAATATGCTGGCAGGCTTCGGCGTGCCGAAAAGGAAGCCTATGGACTACGCCTGCGATTTCGGCGAGGGCTTTGAAGTCATGGTGACAGCTTCCATGTGGCAGCGTTCAAACGCTTTCGAGGTAATAGGAACATATCCGCCAAAATATGAGGAAATGCCTGATTACACTGTTGAGGATTATTATACCGACTAAGAGGATAAGTAAACATTAAAAACAGAAACGAGGGGGGAAAAGGCTTGACAAACAAAGAGATAAAACTATCGGCAAGAAAAAATATAAGCCAGAACATGGGAAACTGCGTATCGCTCACGGCATTTTTGTTTGCGGTGTTTGTATTTCTTGGTCTGTGCGAGCTTGCCCTTTTTATGCTTTTCAAACGAATCGGCTGGGAGTACTTTTTCTCGTGGCAGGGAATAAAAGATCATGTTTCCGTAAGGCTATTCTGGTTTCTTGACCTCATTGTCATTATACCTTTTGCATCTTTTGAAATGTGGACTGTCCGCAGATTTTTTGTTGATATTGCAAGAGCAGACAGCTATGTGGGATCGAGGCAGTATATAAACTCACATTCTTATGTATATTATTCCCACACCATGTTTTCTTCCATTATAATTAATTCACTGAAATTATTTTCCGCAGTACCTTTCGCTATCTCAACCTACAGCGTGTATTATTGGGGCTGGGTATGCAAGCTCAGCGAGCTTACCTCCGCAGGTCTTCTTTGTTTCATGTTCTCACTCGGTCTGTCTGTTGTGTTTTTCGGACTTATGGTGCATTACTGGATATCCCTTGCCCTTGCGCCATATATAATGACCCTAAACCCACGCACCAACATTTTTGACGCCTGCGATCTTTCCGTAAGGCTCATGGACGGTCAGCATGGCAGATATATCTCGTTCCTGCTGAGCTTTGTTATGTATATCCCCGTACTTCTGTTAGTATATCCTGTTTTTATTATCTATCCATATTTCAGACTAAGCTATATAGTGTTTTTGCAGGATATAATGGGAAGCTACTGGCAGGACAAAATGCCGTCAATGATAAAGCGCTGGAGGAAATACAGCAAATGACTGTGACAATAACAAAAGAAGAAAATGAAAAAGCCCTTGAATGTGTACTGCGTTCAAGGGGCTTTTCAAAAAGGCTCATAACAAGGCTCAAACGCACTGAAAACGGCATGACAAGAAAGGGCGTCCTTATCCGCACTGTTGACCTTGTATATGAAAATGACATCATCATGATAAACGAGGGTTACGGTGAATCTCTTGACCCTAATCCTGACCTGAAAGCTGATATCCTCTATGAGGACAGCGAGGTGGTGGTGTTCTCAAAGCCGCCTTTTATGCCCTGCCACCCGTCAATAAAGCATCGTGACGATACGCTGGGAAATCTTTTTGCCGCACTTTATCCAAGCCTCGCTTTTAGACCTGTCAACCGCCTTGACCGCAACACGAGCGGCTGTGTGCTTGTGGCAAAAAGTCAGCGAAGCGCCGCAATGCTCCAAAAAAGCTTTGAAAAGACCTATGTTGGAATAATAAAAGACCTGCCCCACTGCGGCGGGCGTATCTGTGCGCCTATCGCAAGGGAGCAGGAAACTATAATAAAACGCTGTGTGAGGGCTGACGGACAATATTCCGCAACGGATTATCTTGTACGCAAAAGGCTGGGAGATCTTTCTCTTGTGGACTTCTTTCTTGAAACCGGCAGAACGCACCAAATAAGAGTACACTCGGCTTTTATGGGCTATCCGCTCCTGGGTGATGACCTTTATGGCGAGGCAAGCCCTCTTATAAGCCGTCAGGCTCTCCACTGCGAGAAAATGACTTTTCAAAGCCCTGAAAACGGCAGGTTAGTGACTGTTACCGCACCGCTTCCCGAGGATATGCTCTGTCTTATGACACCCGACAGGTGATATCCGTTTCAAGCTCCACCGAGCCTAGCACTTCATCAAGGCGGTCGGCATACTTCAGATAGCTTTGCGGATATTTGTGACGGAAAAGCCGCCACACATCAAAAATATCCGTCCTGTTCTCATACAGGGCTTTGTTCCACACCCCTGTGATGTTTTCTTCAAGGCGCTGTTTAACAAGTGCCGCCACCTGGTCTGAGCTTTTCTCGTCACGGATATCAAGAGAAGTGTGTGCAAGAACAGTGAGCTTCAATCTGCATACGAGCCTGCCGTTCTCGTTATCAAGCTTCAGGCTGTGGCTGTCAGAGGTTATCCTAACGTCCATGGGGCTTCCATTATATTCGATCATATCATAATACTGCTCTGCCTTTCCCGTGAGCCACAGACAGCCTGATGCGTCAGCGTGGGAAAGATAGCTCTCAAGCACCGTACCTTTTCGTATAAGGGCGGTCTTTTTTATTTCCAAAAGCGGCTCCTGCTGTTCCGCTGACTTTTCCTCATGGCTCTCCGCAAAATCTCCCAGCGGTTGTTTGATAGAGATAACTGGCATAGCGATATACTGCGGTGATCTTATGCAGGAAAGCAGATCGATAAGGCGGCACTCCACCGTTATGCCGTTTTTCACACCCATTTTTATGACCTGTGTGAAGTTTTCTGAGGACATCGTTCCCCTTGTTAGCTGAACGTTCATAAGCTCCTCTGCGGTATTTTCCGCCAAGCAAAGCTCCACTCCAAGAAAAACATTTTTGTCCTTTATAGCAAAAGAGAACAGATCCTCCGGAGAGGAAAGATCTATATTTTTATTAAAGCATATTATTTGAAGATGGCCAAAAAAGATCTCCCTGCCTATTTGATACTGACAGCCTTCAATGGCATCTCGGATACTCCTGCCTTTGCAATTGACAGTCTGTATATTGGACTGGCTCACATCGAGAGGAGTGTCAGAACCCATACTCTGGGTCTTAAAGACCTGCAATGACACATTGTATTCCCCGTTCTCATAGTCAACGCCCATGGCGTGGCAAAGAACACGCTCCTCGATATCCACCTGCCTGCCGAAAGAAGAAGACAACAGCGTCACTGCTGCGATAAAAAGCACAACAGCCACCTGTATCTTACGCTTTTTCATCAGATCTCGCCCCCTTTTTCACAAATATCAGGCATAGAAGCGGTATTACGCCTCCGAGAAATATGAGTGGGATAGGGCTGAGCCCTGCGTATGCGATGCTCTCCCACTTGTGAGGCAAGAGCCAGAAAAGCGTTGCCGCCGCAGGAATCGCCGCTGTTATTATCACGCCCGAGCCAGAACCGAGCTTAGGAAAAACATATCTCAGGCATCTGCCTGAACAATGGAAATATACTCCCAGCTTATATACCGAGAGCATTACCCACACGCCCATAACAGCGGCGTCATAGCGTTCTATTATGGCAGTGCGTGAAAATGCCGCAAGTGCGAAGAATGGCAGTTTTGCAAGAAGAGTGTAATCTCCAAGTATCATTGTGATAAAGCCTAAGACTATTTCAACAAGGGCAAGCCTTGTGAGCAGAAAATACACAGACGTTTTTGCTGCATTGCCCTTTGTTGAGGGTAAAAGAAAAACTATCACTGCAAGATAAGAGCTTCTTGCAAGCTCGCTGACAGCAGAATGAAAAATGCCTTTTCCAACGTTTCTTTCCGCAAGGTGAAAATCAACGAATGTGAAATCTTCAAGAGAGCTTATAACAAGGACGGATGTCACAAAGAGAAAAAGTACAAAAAGCACTGTCCCCGTTTTTCCTATGACCCCAAGGCCTGACATTGCAACATATATCCCGCAGGCGGCAACGCTGAGAACTATCATGAGCCGTGGAATATAATCAGAAAAATAATAATCCATATAATAGGTGAAGGTGCCGATAACATAAAATGACACTGTAAGAAAATATGCAAGATACAATGTACAAACTCCCCTGCCTGCCCACTTTGAACGGCTCACCACAAGGGTGCATGGGTCATCATTAGGAAAGCGCTTGTGGAAAGCCGCCATACCGCATATCATAACTATCTGAAAAACTGTAGACAGCACTGTTCCAAGCATAAGCTCCAAAGCGTTTGCGGTGCTTTCAGGGAGAAATGTCATCATTGAAAAGGCTCTTGTACAGATAAGCATTGCAAAAAACTGCATTGGCGTAAGCTTTTTCATTGGCTTCCCCCCTTTTCGTCAAGCTTGTATTCTTTAATGGTGCTGTGAGTTTTCTCATATGACCGAAAGCTCCGTCTTGAAATAACGTCCTTTATACCCTTTGAGAAAAATGGCGTAACAGGAGCGGTGTAAGATACTGCAAGGTCGTCCATGGAGTTTATATTTATCATCAAAAGCACAGTGCAAAGTGCAATGCCATAAAGTCCCGAGCCACCGCCCACCAGGATATACACTAGCCTTAATATAGCCGTCTGCTGATAAAGGCTAGGTATAACGAACGATGATGTTGTGGTTATCCCCACCACTATAAGCAGAGGGGCGGACACAAGTCCGCTTTTTACGGCAGCGTCACCTATGATAAGACCGCCCACTATAGAAACAGTGCTTCCCACAGACTTTGGAAGCCGCAAGCCTGCTTCTTTCATTATCTCAAATAGAAGCATTAGCACAAGCACCTCCACTGTCAACGGATAAGGCGTTGACTCCTCTGAAACCGCAAGATTCAGAAGAAGCTTCAATGTGAAGACCTCAGGGTGAAAGCTCGCCAGTGCAACATACAGACCCGGAAAAGCCACCGCAAGAAAGAACGCAATATATTTCAGCCACCGCATAAAGGTGACGTAAAAAGGCTTTTCCGTAAAATCGTCCATGGTCTGAAAATTTTCCGCAAAAAGCGATGGGCAGATAAGCACAAATGGCGTGCCGTCCACAAAAACACATATCCTGCCCTGATTTAGCCTTGTGCATATCATATCAGGTCTTTCGGAATAAGCCATTTGTGAAAACACTGACGAACCGAAGCCTTCGTCGATAAAAGGTTCGATATATCCGCTTGTAAGAACAGTATCGAGCTTTATGCCTTTGAGCTGTTTTCTCAGCCTGTCCACAGCGTCTGAGCTTGCCCGGTCGCTCATGTAGACCATGCACACGTCGGTGGAAGAACGCTTTCCTATCTGCATCATCTCAAACCGCAGCGAAGGTGTTTTCATTCGTCGGCGCACAAGAGAAATATTAGTTCTTATTGTTTCCGTAAAAGAATCCTGTGCACACATTATAGTCTGCTCGCTTGCAGGCTCAGAAACCGACCGCTTGTCGTAACCTTGGATACCGTAAACAACAGCCTTTGAAAGCCCCTCCACAAATATGACCGCAAAGCCCGAAAACAAAAACTGTATGACGTCACCATAATTAAAGACCGTTTTTCTCTCGGCGGCAAGCAGGCTTTCTTTTGTGAGAAAGTCGAATACCTGCTCTGCATTGCCCTTTGACTTTTGTGCAGAAAGCTCCATTATAGGTCTGAAAATAAGCTCTGACATTGCGCTCGTTGAGATCATTCCCTCTATGGATACCAACGCACAGCTTACGGAGCATATCTTCACATTCATTATGTTAAGATCCATTGAATTGCCTGTTATGGTGCGAAGGGAAGTCATGGCGGCGTCAATGGTCTTATCTATCTCAGCGTTTTTGTAGTTTCTGAAATCGGGTGTATTCATTTTGTTTCTCCTATATGAAATTTTGTTGTATTTATTATCTGCGGCTGTTATCAGAATATTCTGCATTAAAGCTGCAAAAAATAGCTTTGACCATATTGGAGGAAAACAAAATGCTGATAGTTTTTTTCAGAGCCGTTATACTTTATATACTCATTGTCATAAGCATACGCCTTATGGGCAAAAGGCAGATAGGCGAATTACAGCCCTCGGAGCTTGTTATAACGCTTCTGCTTTCAAACATCGCCACCCTGCCTATCGAGGATATGACTATACCGATGTCAATGGGCATAGTGCCTATATTCACGCTGGTGTGCCTTGACGTTATACTCTCTCACTGCTCGCTTAAATTCAGAGGGCTTAGAAAGCTTATATGTGGCTCTCCGAAAATAGTCGTATCCCGTGGGATCATAGATCAAAAACAGCTCAAAGACCTGCGTTTTTCTGCAGACGATCTTTTGGAGTCCCTAAGAAGCATGGGTATATTCGATATAAATGAGGTACAGCTTGCGGTGGTGGAAACAACAGGCAAGATATCAGTCTATCAGAAAGCACAGTTTAGACCTGTGAACAATGGCGGAATGGGCATAAAAGGATCTCAGACCGACCCTCCACAGCTCGTTGTCGACAACGGAAGGATAATATACTCCGCCCTTGGTCTTATCGGCAAGGACGAAAAGTGGCTCATGAAAAAGCTAGGAGAAAAGGGTATGCCCCTGAAAGATGTTTACATCTGCACCGCTGACCCCTCAGGGCAGATAGTTGCCATAAGAAAAGACAAGGGCAAGAAAAAAGTATAAAGGAGCAATCACAATGAAAAGATTGACCGCCTGCATTATTATCCTCACTGTCATAGCCGCCATGTCAGTGTTCTCCGTATTTGCGGTAAAAAAAGAAAACGATAAGTTCATAAGCCTTGTGAACGCCGCTGAAAACAGCTACAGAAATGAGGACAGCGACACAGCCCAACGGCTCGAAGAACTCGAAAATGCCTGGAATAAATATTATGTAAGAATATCATATATAGCACAATCCTGCACACTTGATGATATCTCCTATGCAGTGGCAAAGCTCCCCGCCCTATTGGAAAAGGGCTCTGAGGAATTTTTGTCAGAGTGCGAGAGCATACGCTCATGGACAGAGAAGATATACCACACTCAGTATCCCCATTTATATTCGGTTTTTTAATGTAGAAAAATTGTGTCTAAAACGTTATCAAAGTGTATGATTTTTTCTTGCGTTATTGTACAAATCTACAAAAATCATACAGAACAAGGCGGTTTCAACGAGTTTTTCTTGACTTTTCTTTCTGCTAATATTATACTTAGAATGTATGAATAGGATAAAAAATTTTATCCTGTTTAGAAAAGAAGTATCAATGGAGGTATGAAATGAACACTATCAAGTTTTGTGCTAAGTGCGGAGCGCCAATAGGTCCAGAAGAAAAATTCTGTGGCGGCTGCGGTGCGTCTATCGCCGAAATGGAAGCCGAAGCAGGCATTTCCACACAGCAGGCAGCACCTGCTCAGGCACCCGTTCAGCAGGCTCAGCCTGTACAGCAGCAGGCTCCTCAGTATGACCAGCAGTATGCACAACCAGCAAACAACTACGCTCAGGCAGCAGCTCCTGCGGCTGCAAAGCCAAATCCTTTTGCTAAGCTTGGCGAATGGGTAAAGGGTCACAAGAAGATAACACTTATCGCCGCTGCAGCTCTTATCGTTGTTATCGTTGCGATCATCATTCTGTGCAACATTCTTAAATATCAGGTGATCGACGCAAAGGATCTTTTCAAGTTTGAATTTAAGGGTATTGACGGCTGTGGCTACGTTGAGGCAGAGCTTAACTGCTATGACAAGAGCTACTATTCAATGGCAGACGCTACAAGCGCTCTCGGCGACCTTGCTGACGAGACAGATCTTGACCTTGGCGACCTTGATGATCTTTCCGACTATGCAAGCTCATCTGACAAGTCATCAAAGGTAAGCAAGTATTTTGCACTTGACAAGAAAACTCTTACAAAAGCATTTAACAAAGCTGATGATTTTACAGAAGCTAAGAAGATGAGAAATGCCCTTCTCAAAACAAATAGCGATGGCGAGTATAAGCTGAAGATCACTTTTGATAAGAAAGCAAACAAGAATCTTAAAAACGGTGACAAGGTAAAATGCACAGTAAAGTACAACGAGGATTCTCTCAAGGACAAGAACATCAAGCTAAAGAACACTGAGTTTGAGGTAACTGTAAAGGATCTTAAAAATGGTGAGGAGATCGACTTCTTCAAGGGCGTTGAGGTCAAGTTCTCAGGCTTTGACGGCAACGGCTCTGCTGACGTTTCATATGACTCAGCATATCCATTTATCTACTATGATTATGACTACAAGTCAGATCTGAAAAACGGCGACAAGTACACTGTTACAGCTAACATAGACGTTTATGGCGCAGAAGAAAGCGGTGACATGACTTGGTTTGAATATGACGACAAGTATTATACATACAAGACAGCCGACGTTAAGGACGGCAAGGTAACAAAGGATTTCACTGTTGAGGGTCTTGAAAAAACTCAGGAGATCGACCCGTTCGAGGGACTTGAATTTGAATGCTCAGGCGGTGTTCCATTTGTTAAGCCTTACTCAGTAAAGGACGAGTCTATCCCTGCTGCTCTTAAGGACAATGTTTCTTATTCAGTATCATGCGATGATTATATCGGTATCGGCGGCACATTCAAGGTAACTTGCAGCCCTTATTCCTCACTTGCAAGAAATGGTATCACACTTTCCGGCAAAACTGAAACAAACGATTGGGGCGACACTGTTTATGTTAAGGAAATAACAGTTGACGAAACATTCCCTGCATATGTAACAGCTGACAACGGCAAGGCTGCTATGGACAGCTATCAGTCATATATCGACGACAAGATCGAAGATATGAGAAAGGATATAAAGGGTCATTACGCTCCATATCCTGCTGACTTTGACGGCAAGGTAACATCTATCGAGTCTTTTGATTACGTTGACACTTATGTTGCATTCACAAACAAGAAGAATTATGATTCTTGGGAGAACACAAATGCACTCTACAATCTTTACAAGATAACTGTAAAGACAGATAAGGAGAAAAAGGCAGTTTCATTCTATGCTTCGATCTACTGCTCAAATATCGTTGCAACAGGTGAAACATTTACTGAAGAGCCTTACTTCTCAACATCTTACTACAACAAAGAAGCAGATTTCAAGAAGAAGGTAATTGAAGCCGAGGGTTACACAACAACTAAGGCTGGTGCGGCTTCAAAGCCTGCAACTGACGATTCTTCATCGGCTGCAGCAAGCGAAGCAACAACTACGACCACAACAACAGCAAAGACCGATTCTTCTGTAGCAGAAACAACTACATCTGCAAAGGATAAGGCAACAACTACTACAACTCTCGTTCCATAAGAGTTAAATAGCCAAACACACGCCGCGGAAATTTTCTGCGGCGTGTGTTTTTATTTCCTGACAACTCTTGAAAACCTTGTCAAAATGTGATATAATATTTGTTACGATAATAAAAAAGCAGCTCCGAAGAACCGGAGCTGCTTTATGAAACGATCGTTATTTAAGGCACTGTGAACCATTTTCAAAAAGCACTTTGTTGAGCTTTGCCACATCATAGCCTTTGTTTATTGCATCAATGAGTATGCAATCACGGGTGTTTTTAGGATAAAGCTGAGCTTCACCCGCAAGAGTCAGAAGTCGCTGAACGGTATCAACATCAAGCTTCATAGCAAGTGCGATAGCGATTATCTTATCCTTGCTTGGAAGTCTTGCTCCTGCAAATATCTGATATCCATATATTTGATTTAGCTGGGATATTCTTATGACCTCTATCTTTGTCATCTTTTTCTTTTTCAGAAGCTCACAAAGATAACTTGCAAAATCCTGTCTGTCAAGAGAATCCTTATTGTTGCTTAGAAAACTGTTGATATCATCGCTTCCATTTAGCTCCTCCATAAGCTGTGTTGTTTTTTTCATGTCACCAGTTCCTTCCTATAATAATTTATTTTTTACATTTTTACATTGGAGATGAGAAATATGTCACAAAAAAGCTTATATGATTTTGAAACAGAACAGATCGACAAAATGTTCGACTGCAAAAACTATCTATTTAAAAACAGCAGGCACGAAAAAGTCATTTTAGAGAGTGACACAGGTGTAAAAATGGTGCGGCACATTATCTATAAGCCTGCTGACGTTTCTGTATATCAAAGGCTCGCATTGATAAATAATCCATATCTTTGCCGTATCTACGAGATCTCCGAAAGCACTGAAGCGTATACTATCTATGAAGAATTCTGCGACGGCATGACTCTTACGGATTATGCAAACGGCGAAACACTAGCAGAACACGACACCCTGAACATTACCTGCTCCATATGCCAGGGATTGTATGCTCTTCACAACAGCGGCATCGTTCACCGTGATATAAAGCCTGATAATATTATAATATGTGACGACAATAATGTCAAGATTATAGATTTTGATATTTCTAAAATTTATAAATCTAATCAACGCTCTGACACCCAGACTTTAGGAACTGTAGGCTTTGCCGCACCTGAACAATTCGGTATGCAGCAATCTGACGCAAGAACAGATCTCTATTCTCTGGCAGTGCTTCTGAACGTTCTTTTGACAGGTGAACACCCGTCGGTCAAAATGTGCGAAAACAAAAAGCTGTTGAAGATCATCAAAAAGTCACTTTCCATAAATCCGTCTGACAGATACAGCTCGGCGGAGGAAATGTTCAAAGCACTTGACAAAGTCAGGAGGCATTTAAAAAAATGAAAAAATGTCCTAATTGCGGAAGAATCCTTCATGACGATTCCATTTTTTGCTTTGGCTGCATGAGCGAAATAAACAAAAGGCAAGAAATAGTTCTCGCTACTCCAAAAAAAGTGTTTTTAAAAGCAAAAATAACCACACCAATAATCGCTGTGGCATTAGTATCCGCAACTGTTTTCGGGGTGTATACTTATAATAACAATAGTGATAAGACCGCGGCTGTGAAAAAAAGCACACCTCGATCTGCTGCCACTGTCACCACAAATACACCTGTGACAACTACTCTGCCTCCCGTCACCACTGTCATGACTACTACCACAAAAAAGCGTGAGCCTGACAAGGCTGCCCTTGCGTCAGATATTGCAGAAGGGGCGGCATTAGCAGAGTCAAAAGCCGCCGCAGTCACCACCACTACCACTACAGAAAAAGTGACTGAGCCTGTGACAGAGCCTGAGATACAGCAGGATATACCGCAGGAAAACACAGAAGATACTCAGCAGAACGAGCCTGTCGAGCCTGAATATTATTCCCCTGATGGTGCAAGTCAGATGACCCTTGACCTGCTCGATTATGTAAATCCTCTCCGTGAGAAATATGGTCTGAAACCACTCCGTGCAAGCGGACAGCTTGATGAATGTCTGCAAAAGAGCCTGTATCAAATGGACGACTACTGCCAAGGCATTGGCAACGTATACGAACATCTCTCTGAGGTCGGTCTGCCTAACAACAGCAAAATACGACAATTCACAGTAAACAACAGCTGTGTTTCAGACTATGACGAGGCATACACAGAGCTTTTTACTTGGTTAAAAAATAATGCAAGCTTCGGTTTCTCTTACGGTGACAATCTGATCAACGGCTTGGAAGATTACACATATCTTGGTGTTTGCTTTTTCCATGATGATATAGTTCAGGAAAGAAAAGACCATATGTGGAATGACCCAGATAATGATGAATACGAATCTATGCCGCTATATCAATGCTATGTTTATGTTATGAAATAAGCCGACAATATCCGACTTGAATATTTTATGCGATTGTGATATAATAAAGGCAACACAAAACGTAAAAAAACAAATTACAAAAAAAGAGGATATTTATGAATAATCAGACTAATAACGAGAATTTATCCCAAGGCACTAATAGCCAGCCTGACGAATACAGCGCTTATCGTGATGAAGAATACGAAAGAATGCGCATTGAAATGGAAAAACGCCGTGCCGAAAGGCGTGCAAGAGAACACAGGCGTGTTATGAAAAACCGTATCATTGCCATAGCAATTCTTTTGGTGATAATTTTTGTGATAGTGAAAGCCTGTGGTGGAAAGTCAGACAACAAGCCTGCTGCTGATTCATCATCACAGACCGAAAGCACAAAGCAGGCGGAAGCAAAGACCACCACCAAAAAGAAAACCTCCGACAACAGCAAAGCAGAAGAAACAAAGCATAAGATAGAGCAGTCAAACGGCATGACCTTTGTTGACGGCATTCTTATAGTAAACAAGACCTACTCCCTGCCATCAGATTATGCACCGGGCGTAAGCACAATTGCACAGAACGCCTTTGACGAAATGGCAGCTGCAGCGGCTCAGGACGGCATAACGCTCTTTGTAAATTCAAGCTATCGTTCATATCAGGATCAGGAATCTCTTTATAACTCCTATGCCGCAGAGCGTGGCACAGAAGCCGCAGACGAGGTATCTTCCCGTCCGGGACATTCCGAGCATCAGACAGGTCTGACCTTTGATGTTAACACCACCGAGGACAGCTTTGCAGGCACTCCCGAAGCCAACTGGCTGGCTGAACACTGTGCAGAGTATGGCTTTATTATCCGCTACCCTGAGGGAAAAGAGGATAAAACAGGATATGTGTATGAGCCGTGGCATATTCGCTATCTCGGCAAGGAAAAAGCCCAGGCGGTAACAAAGAGCGGTCTTTGCCTTGAAGAATATCTTGGTGTCACCTCTGATTACAAATATGCCGAAGATCAAAACGGTTCAAGCCTGAGCGGTTCTGATACGCAAACAAGTCAGGCGGACGGCTATTATCAGGACAACACAAATTATGATTATCAATACTGATACAAACACAAAGCGGACAGCCACAGGAAAGTGGTTGTCCGCTATTCTTTACTTTGTCATAGGGGACGTCGAGAACGCCGTCCCCTACAGCCAAATATCCGTTACTTATTTTCTGAGCTTTCTGTGCTATCGGAGCTTTCCAAACTGCTGTCATCATAGTGGACAGGCTCAGTTGTAAGACCCTTATCTCCTGCCTCTACGGCTTTCTCAGTCATATCGTCAACTATGCGTTTGAAAACTTTGAACGCCTTATCATAATTCTCCTGCATAGTTTCCTTAGAATCGCCCAAAGTCTTAACTGGCGTTCTCATTGAAAGGTGGATATCATTCGGCATATTCTCGAAGTTAAGCTCCTTTGCCATGATCTCCATGTTCCAGCTCATGCCCATATCATCAACATACTTGTTGTTCGGAAATTCCTTTGGCAACTCAGGAGTCATTATTGACTTGAACTCCTCGTCAGTGTTTGAGTCTGTTATAACAAGTATAGACTCGCCCCCCTGAAGCTGTGCCAAGAACTTAGTGCTGTTCACGTTCTGTTGCTGATAATCGTCGCTGTGAGAATTTAGCGGAATCATAATGACCTCAACATGGACATAACCATTGCCGTCAAGATCGTCCGTGTATTTTTCAAAGAACTCCTCCAGTTCCTCCTGACGTGTTTCCAAGCCGTTGTTTGCGATCATAAGCACTGTCAGGTCAGCCTTTTCACGTCTTGCAGCGTCAATAAAAATAAATGCCGCCACCGCTATGATAAATATTGTAAAGATCATCCACACCTTGTTGTGATAAAAGAAATTCTGCACCTTTTCAAAGCCGTGAAGCTCTCTTATCTGGTCGTGTTCTTCCTTTATGGTAGACTCGCTTTCGTCAATAACTCCGCTTTTGAGCTTCATAAGCTCGATACGCTCCTGAGCAAGCCTGCGTTCACGTTCCTTTTCTTCCTGACGTTCACGCTCACGTCTTTCAGCTTCCGCCTGCGCTAAAGCCTGCCTTTCACGCTCCTCAGCCTCACGCCTTTGCTGAGCCAGAGTGCGCTCATACTCTGCGTCGTCAGCGTCCTCCAACAGACCCTGACCCTCCAGACTTTTGTCGAGCTTTGATATATTAATGTCCTTTTCGTCTTTTTTTGACATATCACTGCCGTCCTTTGCGAGATATTTTATATCATATTAGTATAAACCAATAATGTTAACTCCGTATTAACAAAAAAGAGATAGCATTTTCATGAAAAATGTCTATATACAAATAAAGATAAAATGTGTATAATATACATAAATCAAATAAATTAAGTTGTGATAATAACAATTTAGCAAAAAAGAGGAGAGATAGCAATGCTTGAAAAGATCATACAGAAAAACACAGAAAAATCAGAGATATCCGAACAGCTAAAAGGGCTCAGAGAACAGCTCACCCTGCTTGAAAACAAGATAAAGACCGCAGGAGTGCCTGTTATAATCACATTTGACGGCTGGTCTGCCGCAGGAAAAGGCTCGATGATAGCAAAGCTCATACGCTCTCTTGACCCACGTTTTTACAAGGTGGTGTCATATCGTGCGCCAAACGAGCAAGAAAAGCGTATGCCATGGCTTTGGCGTTATTGGCAAAGCCTGCCGAAAAAGGGCGAGTTTCTTATCCTTGACCGAAGCTGGTATCGTGACACTGTGAACGCCTATATGTACGGTGAGATAGACAAGGACACGAGAGATAAGCATCTTAAGGACATCTGCACCTTTGAAAGGCAGCTTACAGATGACGGATATGTTATCGTGAAAATTTTCCTGCACATTACCGAAGACGAGCAGAAAAAGCGTATCGAAAAGCTGGAGAACTCCTCTGTTACAAGCTGGCGTGTGGAAAGCCACGATATAAAGAACATGGAAAAATACGATAAGTTTTTCCGCAGATATGACAAAATGCTTGAAAGCACAAACACGGCATTTGCTCCGTGGACTTGCGTTGGGGCAAATGAACGTGCCTCTGCTGAGCTTGAAGTGCTGACAGCGGTCACAAAGGCAGTAAGCACTGCAGTTTCCGCCAAGGAGAAGGGCGAACATTATATTCCCGAACCACAGTTCGACACCTGCGGATACAATTATCCTGAATATAAAACTATTGAAATGCCTGCTCTTGCAGAAGTAGACATGAACAAGTCCCTTGACGAAGCGGAATATGAGAAAAAGCTGAAAAAATATCAGGACAAGCTTTTCAAGCTGCAAAATCTCTGCTATCAGAAGAAGATACCTGTTATAATATGCTATGAAGGCTGGGATGCAGCAGGAAAAGGCGGAAATATCAAGCGCATTGCGGCTGCCCTTGATCCAAGGGGCTATGAAGTTCACCCTATCGCTGCACCCGAACCGTCAGAGCTTGCAAGGCACTATCTATGGCGTTTTTGGACACGTCTTGAAAAGAATGGTCACTTTACTATCTTTGACCGCACATGGTATGGCAGAGTAATGGTCGAGCCTATCGAAAAGCTCACCCCCGAAGAACGTGTGAACATGGCTTATCGTGAGATAAACGAGTTTGAAAACCAGCTTCATGATTGGGGCGCAGAGATAATAAAATTCTGGGTGAATGTTGATAAAGACGAACAGCTCCGCCGTTTTAATGAGCGTGAGAACACGCCTGAAAAGCGTTGGAAGATAACCGATGAGGATTGGCGCAACCGTGAAAAGTGGGACACCTATGAGAAATATGTTGACCGCATGATAACACTTACCTCCACAGATATAGCACCATGGACGATACTTGAGGGCAACGATAAAAAATACGCCCGCATAAAAGCACTGAAAACTATTGTGAAACGCCTTGAAAAGCGTTTGGAAAAAGAAGATAAATAAAAAAAAGCGGCGAAGCGTAATGCTCCGCCGTCTTTTATTTGCCGTCAGATCAGCATCCGCAGCCGCCGCAACCATTGTCGCAGCCACAACCACCGCAGCCGTTTCCGCAACCGCCACAGCCATTTCCGTAACCGCCGCAGCCACAGCAGAATATGAGAATAAGGATAATGATCCACCAACAACCGCCAAATCCACAACCGTTCATAAATGAAATCTCCTTTTTTATTAAGATTTATAAAGCTGAAGCTTTGCTCCGTTGCTTTATATTACAGTTTATGACGCAGAGAAAAATGTGTTACAAAAAAATCTGCAAGGAGAATTTGTCCTGTGCATAAGAATATAAAAGCGATAAAAATGCGAGAATAACAAGACGCAAAACTGTCAAGAATGTAGCTAAGACAAAGCTTTGTCTTAAACATTTTAAGGGGTGAATTTTATGAACGAACAGTTTTTTGATAGCGACAGCTTTACACCAAGGGCAAGAGAGCTTGTGAAAAATGCCGTCACTCTGGCAGGAAGCTGGGGGCATACTTATATCGGCACTGAGCATATCCTGCTCTCTGCCGCCTATGAGGAGGACTCCACAGCCTGTGCAGTGCTTCTGCGCCACGAGGTCACGGCTCAAAGGATAGAGGAGCAGATAGAATACATCATAGGCAGAGGCACGCCATGCCGTCTTACGAAAAATGACATCACTCCTAACGCCGCCGCTGTTTTAAAAGGTGCAAAAAGGCTGTGCGAGAGCATGGGTGGCGGTATCGCAGGAACGGAATACATTCTTGCTATGATACTCCGCCGCAGCGATTGCTGTGCCTTTGAGATATTGCAGCAGTTAGGGGTGAACTGCAACAAGATGTACAACGATTGCTCATTGTCAGGCAACGAGCCTAATATTTTTTCAGACAGAAATTATCCCACGCTAAAGACCCTTGAACGCTACGGCAGAGAGCTTACACGCAAAAGCGAGTGCGAAAAATTCGACCCCTGCATAGGCAGAGAAGCTGAAACAGAACGTATCATGGAGATACTCTGCCGCCGCACAAAGAACAATCCCTGCCTTGTAGGTGAGGCAGGTGTGGGAAAGACCGCTGTTGTGGAAGGGCTTGCGAGAAAGATCATGCTTGGAGAAGTGCCGTCTGCGTTGTCCTCAAAGCGGATATTCTCCCTTGATATAACTGCCCTCCTTGCAGGCGCAAAATATCGTGGTGACTTTGAGGAGCGATTGAAAAGCTGTATGGACGAAGCCGCAAAGGCTGGAAATGTGATACTTTTCATTGATGAGCTTCACAACATAATGGGTGCAGGAGCGGCAGAGGGTGCAATAGACGCTGCAAATATCCTGAAACCACAGCTTGCAAGGGGCGGTCTACAGCTCATAGGCGCAACGACTTTTGAGGAATACCGCAAAAATATCGAGAAAGACTCCGCAATGGAGCGGCGCTTTCAGAAAGTGAAGATAGATGAGCCTGATCAAAGCCAGACCTGCCGTATCCTCAGCGGTCTTATAGACAAATATGAACAGCACCACAGCGTTGACATCTCCCCTGATCTTATACCCTACGCAGTTAAGCTTGCCGCAAGGTATGTCACCGACAGATTTTTCCCAGACAAGGCAATAGATATCCTTGACGAAGCCTGTGCCTGTGCGGTCATAGAGCAAAGCGAAAATAATTCTGGTGAGAAGATATCAGACGCTTTCAACGATTATGTGAAAGGCAAGCTCACCCGTGACGAATATCTCTCCGCCATAACAGAGTGCCGCCCAAAGCGTATTCCCCTTGAAAAAAGGCACATTGACAGCGTTATTTCATCGCTTACAGGTATGAACTGCGCTGATATCGGGCAGGACGAAGCCGCAAGGCTCACAGGACTTGAAGATAAGCTAAGCGAAAGCATAGTGGGACAGCAGACGGCTATAAAGTCGCTCTGCTCTGCCGTCCGCCGCTGTCGTGCAGGACTAAAGGGCAGCGACCGCCCAATGGGAAGCTTTATTTTCTTAGGGTCAACGGGAGTGGGCAAGAGCCAGCTTGCAAAAGATCTTGCCAAAACGCTTTTTGGCAGAGATGACGCCATTGTAAAGCTCGATATGTCGGAATATATGGAGCGCCACAGCGTTTCAAAGCTCATAGGCTCGCCCCCTGGATATGTAGGCTTTGACGAGGGTGGCAGACTCACCGAACAGATACGCCGCAAGCCCTACTGTGTGCTTCTTCTTGACGAGATAGAAAAGGCTCACCCTGACATCTACAATCTGCTTTTGCAGATACTTGAAGACGGCTGTCTTACCGACTCCGCTGGCAGGACAGTTTCATTCTCCAATGTCCTTATAATAATGACCTCGAATATAGGCGTAAAAAAGCTTGCCGAAACCAAGACCGTGGGCTTTTCAAACAGCAAGTCAAATGGCGAAGCCAAGAAAAAAGCCATGCTCTCAGAGCTTAAAAGCTTTATGTCTCCCGAGCTTTTAGGCAGGATAGATGAGGTGATAGTTTTTAACGACCTTACCCTTTCCGATATGGAAAACATTACACGCCTTGAAATATCCGCTCTTGAAAAAAGGCTCTCCGAACTTGGCTGTACACTTGCCTGTCAGCCAGAGATATACCCTTTTATCGCAAAGCAGGCACTTTCAAAAAGCGGCTCTGCACGAGAGATACGCCACATAATTACCGCCATCATAGAAAATCGCATAAGCGATATGCTTATCTCCTCCGCCTGCCGTGACTTTTCTGTTTGCGTATCTGAAAACACCTTAACTGTCGCACAGCACCGCAGACAACTGTGTTCATAAAAATTTTACAAAGTATAGTTGAGGGATATTTTACAAAAGCCCGCCCATATGTTATAATATTTTTATATATTGTTGTCCAAACGGCAAAAGGAGGATAAAAATGTCTGACAGAAAATACAAGCTATATTCCGACTCCACCTGCGATCTGTCGGAGGATATATTAAAAAATATGGACGTGACGCTTCTGGAATTATCTTTTGAAGTAAACGGTGTTGTAAAGAGCAAGAATGACATGACGCTGCCTGAATTTTATTCCCAAATGCGAAACGGAGCAGTAACGAAAACATCGCAAATAGGTATCTCCGACTATGAACAGGCTTTTGAAAAGGAACTTGCCGCAGGCTATGACGTGCTTTATCTTGGATTTTCGTCAGGTCTTAGCGGAAGCTTCAACACTTCCTGCATTGCAAGAGATAGCGTAATGGAAAAATACCCAGAAGGCAAGATAATCTGCATAGACTCCCTCTGTGCTTCAACAGGCGAGGGCCTTTTGCTCATAAAGGCTGACGAAAAGAAAAAGCAGGGTCTTTCCATTGACGAGCTTGCCCAGTGGATCACTGACAACAGGCTTCACCTATGCCATGTTTTCACAGTTGATGACCTGAAATATCTCCACCGAGGTGGCAGAGTATCAAAGACTGCCGCCATAGCAGGCTCTATTCTTGGCATTAAACCGCTTCTCCACGTTGACAACGAGGGACATCTTATCCCAGTTGGAAAGATACGAGGCAGAAAGCAATCCATTGAAAAGCTTGTGGATATGATGTGCGAACGCATGGGAAATTGGGATAATTCCACAGTAGCCGTCTGCCATGGCGACTGCCTTTCAGACGCAGAATATGCAGCCGACCTTATGCGAAAAAAGCTTGGCAAGAAGACCACTGTGCATATCTGCTACACAGGTGCTGTTATAGGCTCACACTCAGGACCTGGAACTCTCGCTCTGTTCTTTATGGGCGACCAGCGATAAAAAAATACAATACAAAAACGGACGAAGCCCAAAAACTTCGTCCGCTATTTTTATATGCGATATCAAAGACCCTTTGCCTTTTTCAAAGTTATACCATTATCTCCAAGCGGGATAGCGTGGTCAAGTCCAACGAACTTGCCTCCCTCCTGCCAAAGAACTTCCTTGACAAAATCATACTTTTCCTCGTCCCATGTAACAAAATCGTCCTTTACAAGTCCGCCCGTGTCACCTGAGTTTGCATTGAAGCACCAGAAAGTGTGATTTACATGATTGTCCTTTATGAGCTTTCTCATGTAGGTCATCCAAGTTAGGTTAGGCTCTGTCATAAAGCCACCCCACTCGCCTATAAGAAGCGGTGCGATATCCTGCTCCTGAATGTAGAACCAGTTGTCTTTCCAGCAATCTTTCATAAGGCTCTTGTATGTGTAATCCCCCTCGAACCAAGGCTGCTGATAAACTGTCGGACCATAGTCGTGCGGCGAGTAAACAAGCTTATCCTGATATTTGCCAAGGTCGATAGGATAGTCCTTTACGCCCCTGAGATTTCCGCCCCACCAGTTGAAATAGTAATCATCACTGTTGGTGGAGGAATAATCCCCGTTTTTCTTGATGTTCTTAGGGTATATTTCGATACCCTCGACCATTATAAGCACATTAGGATTTTTCGCAAGCACCTTGCTCGCTGCCGTTTCAGCCACATACTTCCAGTTGTTTGCGTCCTTTGAATCATTCCATATTGCCGCAGCGTCACCCTCGTTAGGCTTGCCGTGAGGCTCGTTTTTCAGGTCAAATGCAACGATAGTGTCATTGTCCTTATATCTGTCGGCAAGCCACTCCAAAGCATGGTAATAGTCCTTTACAGTGACCTTGTCAGTATACCACAGATTTACAGTATGACCGCTGGCATTGGTTTCCGCTGAATGGATATCAGGCATTACTTTAAGACCGTTTTCCTCCGCAAGCTTGAGAAAATAATCAAATATCTCAAGGCTGTTCATAGAGTTCAGCTCTTCATTGTATGCGTTATTGTAGTTCGCCTTTGGATATTCGCCCTCCGACCACTGGTTGATAAGCTCCGCTGACATAGGCACTCTTATAAGATTGAAACCGTGGTCTGCAATAGCCTCCACCGATGACACAAGCTCGCTGTTCCAAAGTCCGTCAAATGTGTTAGTGCCTGTGTTGTAGCCAAACCAGTTCACGCCCGTGAGCCAAACCTCTTTGCCGTCCTTATCAAGTATCTTGCTTCCGTCTGTGTGAAGCCAATCATCACCCTGTTTAGCCTTTGAGGTACGCTTTAGAAGCTTTTTAACGTCCTTTTCCGTGACCTTTTTGTCATTATTCTGATTATTGTTGTTATTGTTATTATTCTGTGATACCTTGCCCTTTTTAACAGTACACTCCACACCGTTTAGCTTTGCAGACTTAACATTGAGCTTTGTTCCAGTTCCGATATTACAGCCGATAGAGGTCGAACCGCCCTTTGCGATCTCGCCATTGTAATCAACATTCGTGACCGTGAGTTTGTTGCCCTTGACCTTAAAGTTGCCGTTCCAGCCGTCACAGCTTTTGAGCTGGTCTATTTCAAGCTCCAGCGTCCACTCCTTGAGGGCTTCATCGGAGTTGTTCTCAATGCCTATCTCCATGCCCGTCATGACCTTGTCGCCGTCCTGCCAACTGTTGTCCCCTGAATAGGAGATGATAAAGCCCTTTTCCTTTTTATCGTCCTTGCTTTCCTCCTCCTCATCATCAGGCTCGTCCTCGCTTTCATCAGCCACAGAGTCCTCCTCACTGGTGTCATCGGTGTCTGAAACCACCGCAGAACTGCTCTCCGCCTTTGAAGCCGAGCTGTCCACGTCTTTTTTACCTGATGTTGCCACCAGTATCAGTGCAATAACAAGCCCCACTATAACAGCGCCCATGCCTGCAAAAGCGATGATAAGCTTTTTGTTTATGCCCTTTTTGCCCACATTCTCCTGCTGGCTGTTTACGTCTTTTTTCTCATCACTCATAAGCTTTCCCCTTTATTTTTGATTTTTACATATTTATAAGACCGCCGAGTATTACGCCCGACGGTCGAACTTTCTTTTTTTGGCGACTTATTTTACTGACTGGAGTTTCTCGCTAAGGAACTTCTCCTCAAACTTGTCTGACGGCATAGGTCTGCCGAAATAATAGCCTTGTATAACGTCAGTTTCCAGATCTCTCAGGATATCAAACTGCACCTGTTCCTCAACACCCTCTGCGCAAACTGCTATATGCAGGTCGTGAGAAAGATTAACTATCATTTTAACAAACACCGCAGTGTCAGGATTTTTTGCAATATCATCAATAAACGACTTGTCTATTTTAATGGTATTCAGCGGCATTTCCTTTATGCAGTTAAGCGAAGAATATCCCGTTCCGAAATCGTCCAGTGCTATCTTCACGCCCTTGTCTGTTATATGCTTCAAAAGCTCCTTCATCTTTTCCATATCATGGATAGCAAGACTTTCTGTGACCTCAAAACATATCTTATCAGGGGGTGCGCCTGTTTCGTCAAAAAGTGTGTCTATCTTGTCAAGGAAATCAGGCTCAATTATCTGACCTACAGACAGATTGATGTTCATTCTCAAATCAAGCCCTGCGTCAGCCCACTTTTTACACTGTCTGCCAGCGATCCTTATTATGTTCTCGCCCAATAGATTGATATAGCCAAGCCTTTCCGCCATAGGGATAAATTCGGCAGGGGAAACCTGACCGTACTCAGGTGGATTCCACCTCATAAGCGCTTCACAGCCCACAAGCTTCTTTTCGGAGCTGCTGAATATAGGCTGATAGTACGCCGTGAAATGTGCAAAGCCGTTTGTGATATCCCTGTGCATGAGTCTTTCAAGGTCGATCTGCCGTGAAAGTATCCTGCCGATAGTTTCGTTATAATTTATAGTGCAATTCTTGCCCTGCTTTTTCGCATATGAAATGGCAAGGTCGATCCTTTTAAGAACTGTGTTTACAGTATCGTCAAGCTTTGGGAACTTCGCAACGCCCATTGAACAAGTGCAATAGCAAGTGCTGTTAGCTATCTGCCACTCTGTGTTGAATTTATCATGTATGATCTTGCATATCTCGTCGATCTCGGCCTGATCCTGATCTCTCAGAAGCACAACGAACTCATCGCTGCCAAATCTAAAAATGCTCAGCTTTTTATTCTTCCGGGCAAAATCCTCAAAAAATTTACCTATCTCTTTAAGAAGTCGGTCACCATTATTGTGACCATAGCTGTCATTTATGTTTTTGAAATTATCAAGGTCAATGAGCATAACAGTGCTGTTCTCATCGCTTTCAATAATGCCCTGTATACTCTTATCAAGACTTAATCTGTTAGGAAGACCTGTGAGATTATCGTAAAAGACCTGCTTTTCGATGACCCTCTCATAATTTATCTTTTCTGAGATATCATTAAGTGTGCAAAGTCTGATAGTTCTGCCGTCATGCCATTTTATGAGTTTTTCCGACACATTGAACCATTTGTTCATGATCTCGGAATAATAATCTCCTCCAAAAAGCATTCCTTCCTTATGAGCAGGAAGCTCACACCAAGTCTTGCTGAAAACGTCACTTTCCTTTTTGCCGACCAGTTTCCCCAAATACTGTTCAAAGCTCTTGCTGGCAAAAACTACCTCACCACTGTCCTGTGCCACTGCAAGAACATAGGAATTCATATTATCCATAACGTCAGTAAGCGTGCGAGTAGTGCTTTCAGCATGTTCAGCCGCTCTCCTAGTATGGAGCATGCCAGAAAGTATGTATGTCAGACGTGAGGCTAGCTGTATCTCCTCAGGGGACCATACTCTCTCAGGATCAGAGGACAAAAGATTGAAATATGCAACATACTTATTGGTGTCCTTGACAGCACAAGTGAGTGAACAAGGATACACCACACCACGCAGGGATATTTCCTCCGCATCTCCATTCGGATGAGCCTTATCCGCAACGTGGATACCAGTTTGCATAAGTGCTTTTTTCATTGCATTGTATCTATTTCTATTAAATTCTTTATCAAAAGCAAATACAGTATATTTATGTGTATCAGCGATCAATTCATAACTCAAAGGTTCTGAGTTTTCATAACCTGAAACTGTTACCGTAGCCGCATTGACATAAAGTGCAGAGCAAATACTTTCGAGAAAATTCTTGCACACATTATCAAATCTGTCATCGCTTTCAAGTATTTTCAAAAAGCTCTCGAACTTTTCGTTATAGGTCTTAGCTGGTATTTCCATACAAACAGCCCTCCTCTGCTTATATAAATACGTCTAGCATCATTATAACATATTTTCCGTAAAATCACAAGGGGAATTATAGAAATTTATTTATAATGCACAAAACAAATTACCAAATTTATATATTATTAAAAAACAAGCCCCGTAGTTAAGCTTAAAAAAGTTTAACTGACGGAGCAAATGTGACCGAACCGATAAGCCGAGTTTTGTCGAGTGCGATAATCTATCTGGACTGTACGTCGCCGCACAGCTCTAGCCACCTATAGCCCCAAGTCTGACGAGCAGCCATTGACTTGCAAGCTACCATTGGTGTTGCATCGGATAAGGTTTACATAGCAATGACGTCTCCGCCATTCTGGTGGGCTTTTACCCCACCTTTCCACCCTTACCAACAAAAGTTGGCGGTATATTTCTGTTGCACTGGCTCTAAGGTCACCCTCGGCTGACGTTATCAGCTATCCTGCTCTATGATGCTCGGACTTTCCTCATAAACCTAGAACGTTTACGCTATCGCATAGCTCGCTCACAGTATGATTATATCACATGAATGACGAAATGTCAAATATGCCTTTAACACAAGCAGCCCACAGAGCTGTTGTCTGTGGGCTGCAAAACGCCAGAGCCGACATCGTCAGTGTTTGCCGTTGTCAGCAAGAAAAACAATGCCGTAGAAACTAAAACACCTGAGCCTGCAAAAGCTGTGACAACTTCTGCCACTGTAACGACCATGCCGCAGACAACGACTGCCGTCACAACAACTGTACCTACTACCACCACCGCACCTGCACCAACGGCAGATGAGATAGACAAAATTTCAGGCGGTATTAGACAGGCTTCCACAGGCACGGCTGGCACTACTACCACTACAACAACCCTGCCTGAAGAAACTCAGCCCGAAGAAAATAATGGTGAAAATCAGCCTGATGAAAATAACGTTCAGCAGGAGGATAACACAGCTCCAGCCGAGCCCGAGCCGTCATATTTTTCTGAGGACGGAGCAAATGAGCTAAGCAGAATATTTGCAGACAAAATAAATAAAAAACGTGAAGGCAGAGGCTATGCACCACTGAGGGTCTGCGGACAGCTTGACGATCTGCTGTCAATGAGTCTTGAAACATTGACTCATGTGCAAAGTGAGGGCGAGATCGATACTTGCTATGAAATAACATTGGATAAGCTAAAAAGCAACCTCAGCGACGTTGGACTTCCCTCAGACAGTGAATTTATAAGGATAAGCTATGTAATGAACTGCTGCAAAAGCTATGATGAAATATTTGAATATGCCAAAAAGGTGAATTTTTCAAACGAGCTTTTCACTGATGAAGAAGGCGTCCTTACAGTTTATTCTCAAAGGCTAGATTACAAATACCTCGGCTGCATAATATATGATAGATGTGATAGTCAGCAAAAGCCTAATGGTGATATTTCATACACGACCGAATACGTCTGCGAAATTTGGCTAATGAAATAAGCAAAATTAAAGTTTACAAATCATCTTATAATTAGCCTTGATATATTGTTTACAATTCACAAAAATTATGCTAAAATAAATGTATGCTTGTAAGCTCTTAGCTTTATCAGTAAATAATATAACAAGGAAAAAACATCTATGAAGTTCAATATCAAAAAGGTCGCAGCCGCATTTTTAAGTACGGCAATGCTCACCACAGGCTCGACGCAGCTTTCTGTTTTTGCACAGCAGACGCTTAAATACGAAGCCGAAAACGGCACTTTAGGTGGCTCTGCCTATATCCAAACAGACAGCTCCGCATCAGGCTCTAGGTCAGTTCGTTTTTCAGACTCAAGCTGCACATGGTCACAAACTGTTACAGTCAGCGAAAGCGGATACTACAAAATAAAACTTTACAGCCGCGGGGAAGGCTCGAATAAGATAAACAACCTTTCTGTAAACGGCTCAAATGCAGGCACTTTCAGCAGTGCAAACGGCTCTGCCTATAAAGCGTCCACAGTGAATGGTATTTATCTCAAAAAGGGTCAGAACACTGTCAAAATAACAATGTCGTGGGGATATTTTACTCTCGACTACATAACTATTGAAAAAATGAGCGCTTCAAATGCCTACACTGCAGCTGAAAATCTCGTTGACCCATACGCTTCACAAAGCACACAGCGCCTTTACAGCTATATGAAAGACGTTTACGGCAAAAAGGTCATAACAGGGCAGTATTGCGACGGTGGTCTTAACGGCACTGAGTTCAAAGCTATAAAGTCCGCCACAGGTCAGACCCCTGCTATGTTGGGTCTTGACTTTATGCGCTATACTCCATGCCGTGTCCAGAACGGTGACACCTCCGACGCTGTCGAAAAGGCTATCGAGTTCTCACGGGCAGGTGGAATAGTGACATTCTGCTGGCATTGGAACGTCCCTGACAAATATCTTCTCTCAGGTACAGACGGCGGAAATCCACGTTGGTGGGGTGGTTTTTACACCAAAAACGTTGACCGCTCAAAGTTCTCGCTTACCAAAATAATGAACGGCTCAGACCCTAAGGGCTACAACACTCTTATGAGCGACGTTGACGAGATCGCCAAACAACTCAAACGTCTTTCTGACGCAGACGTTCCGGTACTGTTCAGACCGCTCCACGAGGCAAGCGGCGGTTGGTTCTGGTGGGGTGCAGACGGCTCGGAAGCCTACAAAAAGCTTTGGCAGGCAATATATGACAAGCTCACGAATGAATACAAGCTTGACAATATCATATGGGTATGGAATGGTCAGGCGGCAAATTGGTATCCTGGCGACGAATATGTTGACATAATCGGAGAGGATATCTACCCCGGCACAAGAGATTATTCAGCCCAAAGCTCAAAATATCTTGAAGCCACAGACTGTTCACCAAACGGAAAAATAGTTGCCCTTACAGAAAACGGCTGTCTTTTCGACCTTGACAAAGCCTTTGATGCAAACACCGCATGGTCATATTTCGGCACATGGAGCGGTGAGTTTTGCATATCAAGCTCTGAGAAATATACCGAGAAAAGTATGTGGCAAAAGGTCTATAACAGCGACTATGCCGTGACACTTTCAAGTCTGCCCGACCTTAAAAGCTATCCTATCAGCAGTGACAATACACAGATAAATCTTGACTCCACGTCAAAAGAAGTCACATACGGCGACAGCATTACCCTAAAAGCCAGCGTGACCTCAGACACTCCTCAGACAGTAACATGGAAAAGCTCCAACACAGCCGTTGCCACAGTAAAAAACGGTGTTGTGACCGCCACGGGCAAAGGCACAGCAAAGATAACAGCCTCACTGCCTAACGGAAGGTCTGCCGTATGCACTGTAAAGGTCACCACAAAAAAGCTTCCAACATCAGGCTATTCTTATGCAAGCACTGCACAGTACACAGGCAGTGCAATTATTCCGACAGTCACTGTTAAGGACGGAAGCAAAGTTCTCCGTCAGAACATCGACTATCGTGTGATAGTCACGAACAATGTTAAAATCGGTCACGCTAACATCACTATCTCAGGCATGGGCAACTACTACGGCAGTTATACCGCAGGCTTTGACATTATCCCTGCCAAGCAGACCATACAAAAGCTTGAAACAAGATACAAAGGCTTCTTTGTGGATTGGGCGCAGAAAGGTTCTGCCACAGGCTATGACATTCAGTATTCCACCAGCGCAAACATGAGCGGTGCGGCTTCCAAACACCTCACTGCCAACAAGCCAGATAACCTGACAATAAGTGGTCTGACAGCCGACAAGACATACTACGTCCGTGTGCGTTCCTACACAAACGTTGGAAGCAAGACTTATTATGGTCCATGGTCTGACATAAAAAGCATAAAGACCGCAAAATATGATATCACAAAAGCTTCCGTTTCTGGCATTTCCACCAAGGCATACACAGGCAAGGCTATAACGCAGAACATTACTGTGAAATACAACGGCACTGCCCTGAAAAACGGAACTGATTACACAACTTCCTACTCAAACAACAAAAAAATCGGCAAGGCAATTGTCAAGATAACAGGCAAAGGCAAATATGGTGGCATTATCACAAAGACCTTTACCATAAACCCTGCCAAGCAGGAGATACAGAAGCTTACGTCTAAATCCAAAGCATTTTTCGTGGATTGGTCGCAGAAAGGATCTGCAACGGGCTATGAGATACAGTATGCGACTAACTCCAAGTTTACAAACGCAAAGAAAGTCACCATAAAAAACAACAAGACCGACAGGACCACAATTTCCAAACTTAGCGGCAAAAAGAAATATTACGTTCGTGTCCGTTCGTACACAAATGTAAAGGGTACTAAGTATTATGGTGCTTGGTCGGTTTCAAAGAGCGTGACTACAAAAAAATAAAGAAAAAGTGATTATCCATAGCAAAATAGAGGTCTGGCTCAAACGTCAGACCTCTATTATTTTTTATTCGCACACAAAAACACCCCGTATCATAAGACATGGGGTGAAATTTTTGTTATCTATTCAGATATCCTAAACTTTGCAAGAATTACTTCTTCTGTGCAATAGCAGCCTGTGCAGCAGCAAGTCTAGCAATTGGAACTCTGAATGGTGAGCAAGATACATAGTCAAGACCGATCTTGTTGCAGAACTCAACAGATGTTGGGTCGCCGCCGTGCTCACCGCAGATACCACAGTGGAGCTTTGGATTAACTGGCTTACCAAGTTCAAGAGCCATTTCCATAAGCTTGCCTACGCCGTTCTGGTCGAGCTTAGCAAATGGATCGTTCTCGTAGATCTTTGCATCATAGTAAGCATTGAGGAACTTACCAGCGTCATCTCTTGAGAAACCGAATGTCATCTGTGTAAGGTCGTTTGTACCGAAGCAGAAGAAGTCAGCTTCCTTAGCGATCTCGTCAGCTGTAAGAGCAGCTCTTGGGATCTCGATCATTGTACCAACCTCGTACTCAAGGTCAGAGCCAGCAGCCTTGATCTCAGCGTCAGCAGTCTCAACAACGAACTTCTTAACATACTTAAGCTCCTTGATATCATTTACCAGTGGGATCATGATCTCAGGCTTAACTGTCCAGTCTGGGTGATTCTTCTTAACGTTGATTGCAGCCTTGATAACAGCCTTTGTCTGCATCTTAGCGATCTCAGGATATGTTACTGCAAGACGGCAGCCACGGTGACCCATCATTGGGTTGAACTCGTGGAGTGAAGCGATGATAGCCTTGATAGTCTCAACAGGCTTGTTCTGTGCCTTAGCAAGAGCCTCAATATCAGCCTCTTCTGTTGGTACGAACTCGTGAAGTGGTGGGTCAAGGAATCTGATAGTAACAGGGTTACCCTCAAGTGCCTCATAAAGAGCCTCGAAGTCAGCCTGCTGCATTGGCTCGATCTTAGCAAGAGCAGCCTCTCTCTCTTCAACTGTGTCTGAGCAGATCATCTCTCTGAATGCAGCGATTCTCTCAGGATCAAAGAACATGTGCTCTGTACGGCAAAGACCGATACCCTCAGCACCCAGCTCTCTTGCCTTCTTAGCGTCAGCAGGAGTATCTGCGTTTGTTCTAACCTTCATTGTTCTGAACTTGTCAGCCCAGCCCATAATCCTGCCGAACTCGCCAGCGATTGTAGCGTCAACAGTTGGAATGATACCATCATAGATGTTACCTGTTGAACCGTCGATTGAAATATAGTCACCCTCGTGGAACTCCTTGCCTGCGAGTGTGAACTTCTTGTTAGCCTCGTCCATAACGATATCTGAGCAGCCAGATACGCAGCATGTACCCATACCACGAGCAACAACGGCAGCGTGTGATGTCATACCGCCTCTAACTGTAAGGATACCCTGTGAAGCCTTCATACCTGTGATGTCCTCAGGTGATGTCTCAAGTCTTACGAGAACGACCTTCTCGCCTCTCTCGTTCCAAGCCTCAGCGTCATCAGCTGTGAATACGATCTTACCACAAGCAGCTCCTGGAGAAGCGCCAAGACCCTTGCCCATAGGAGTAGCAGCCTTGAGTGCCTTTGCGTCGAACTGTGGGTGAAGAAGTGTATCGAGGTTTCTCGGGTCGATCATTGCAACAGCCTCTTCCTCAGTTCTCATGCCCTCATCAACGAGGTCACAAGCGATCTTAAGAGCAGCCTGTGCAGTTCTCTTACCATTTCTTGTCTGAAGCATATAAAGCTTACCGTGCTCAACAGTGAACTCCATATCCTGCATATCTCTGTAGTGATCTTCAAGTGTCTTACAAACCTTGTTGAACTCAGCGAATGCCTCTGGGAACTTCTGCTCCATTTCAGAGATGTGCATTGGTGTACGAACACCAGCAACAACGTCCTCGCCCTGTGCGTTTGTAAGGAACTCACCGAACAGACCCTTAGCACCTGTAGCTGGGTCTCTTGTGAATGCAACACCTGTACCGCAGTCGTCACCCATGTTACCGAATGCCATGGACTGAACGTTTACTGCTGTACCCCATGAATAAGGGATATCGTTATCTCTTCTGTATACGTTAGCTCTTGGGTTATCCCATGAACGGAATACAGCCTTGATAGCGCCCATGAGCTGCTCCTTAGGATCAGTTGGGAAGTCAGAACCGATCTTAGACTTGTACTCAGCCTTGAACTGGTTAGCCAGTTCCTTAAGATCCTCAGCGTTCAGCTCAACGTCCTGCTTAACGCCCTTCTTAGCCTTCATCTCGTCGATAAGCTCTTCAAAATACTTCTTACCAACTTCCATAACTACGTCAGAATACATCTGAATGAATCTTCTGTAGCAGTCCCAAGCCCATCTTGGGTTATTAGACTGAGCAGCGATAGTCTCAACAACTTCTTCGTTAAGACCGAGGTTAAGGATTGTATCCATCATACCAGGCATTGATGCTCTAGCACCTGAACGTACAGAAACGAGGAGTGGGTTCTCCTTGTCACCGAACTTCTTGCCTGTGATCTCTTCCATCTTTACAATGTACTCGTTGATCTCTGCCATGATCTCAGGATTGATCTCACGGTTGTCCTCATAATACTGAGTACAAGCTTCCGTTGTGATCGTAAAGCCCTGAGGAACAGGGAGACCGATATTTGTCATCTCAGCAAGGTTAGCACCCTTACCGCCGAGAAGCTCTCTCATGTTGGCATTACCCTCAGAGAAAAGATAACAATACTTCTTTGCCATTGGTTTTTTACCTCCAAAAATTTTTTGAATTCCGAAGCGTGCGGACACAATTATCCCGTCGCCCACGGTTACATATATATTATAACAGATTTAAAGCCAAATTACCATAGGTTTTTCTCACTTTTATACATAAAATCTTATACAATATTTGCTCACTTTTTATGTGCAATATGACAGTTTTTAAATATCAACACATAAAAAAGCCCTGCTGAAAAACAACAGGGCTAAAACGTCTATTTTGTCGGTGGAAGCAGCTGCCTCTGCAGAAAATACCTACTTATGTCCGATACCGCAGACAAACGGCAATTTATGATATGCCGTACATTTATAATGCGCTGAACGGGGTGCGCCACGCTTATTTCTAAGCCACCTATATCATACCATATCCGCAAGCTTTTGTCAATAGCAAAATACAAATAAAAAGCCCTGCTGAAAAACAACAGGGCTGAAACGTCTATTTCGTCGGCTGGAAGCCAAGATACCCAAGATACCTGTGACTTATGTCCGAACACAGCAGACAAACTGTGATATATGCGGTCTTTCGACACTTTTATTGTAGCACATCTGCCTGCATTTGTCAATAGCAAAATGCAAAATAAAAAGCCCTGCTGAAAAACAACAGGGCTAAAACGTCTATTCTGTCGGCTGGAAGCAGCCGCATTACTGCGGAAAAATAAGCTACTTATGTCCGAACTCAGCAGACTCGCTGAAATATATCAGGTTTATTAAGCAGCTATATTATAGCATATCCGCAAGTATTTGTCAACACCTACACCACCTGAAAAAGATAAAATTTCAGATAATCCGTTTCAGGCACATTAAGAAGTATCGGGTGGTCAGGGGCTTGCTGTCTTGCTTCAATAAGCTTGAGCTGAACGCCTGCGTCCTTTGCAGCACTCATTACCATTTTCACAAACAGCCTGTTCTCCATAAAATGCGAACATGAGCAGGTGGCAAGATATCCGCCCCTTGGCAGAAGTCTCATCGCCCTGTAGTTTATCTCCTTATATCCCCTCTCAGCGCTTCCAACTGTCTTTCTGCTCTTTGTGAAAGCAGGCGGGTCGAGGATTATCATGTCATAATCAGCCTTTTCCTCAAGAAGCTTCGGGAGCAGGTCGAAAACGTCTGCGCAAAGAAAATCCATTCTGTCCGTCAAACCGTTTCTCTCAGCATTCTCCCTGGCCGTATCAACAGCGAACTGTGAAACGTCCACCGCCGTAACGTGCCTTGCACCGCCCATTGCCGCATTGAGTGCGAACGAACCTGTGTGGGTAAAGCAGTCAAGGACCTTCTTGCCCTTTGCTATCTTCGACACCGCAAGGCGGTTATATTTCTGGTCAAGGAAAAATCCAGTTTTCTGACCGTTCTCAACATCGACCTCATAGCGTATGCCATTCTCCGTTATCTCAGTGATATTTGACGGTGGCTCAGGGAGAAATTCAGCCCTATACCAGCCTTTGTACTGCTCCAAGCCCTCCAGCTTTCTGATAGCGACATCGTTACGCTCCATTATACCCGAAACTTTAACTCCGTCCTTTTCAAGCTCTTCAACAAGAAGCCTGAATATCATATCCTTTATCATATCCATGCCGTAGGAAAGCACCTGCGAAACAAGTATATCTCCATACTTGTCGATAGTAAGCCCCGGCATGCCGTCAGCCTCACCAAAAATAAGCCTGCAAGCCGAAAAATCGTCCCCCATAACAGTTTTTCTGTAATCTATAGCATAGCGGATACGTCTGCGGAAAAAATTTTCCGAGAAATTTTCATTTGCGTTGTCCGATAAGATCCTTATCCTTATCTTGCTGTTAAGGCTGAGAAAACCCGTTCCAAGATAAGAACCTTTTTCAGAGAAAACATCGCAAAGCTCACCGTTTTTCAAGCCCTCAGGCTCGTTTCTCAGTTCGTCACAATACACCCATGGGTGACCGTTTTTCAGGGACATTTCCCCTTTTTTCGATATAGTGAATGCAGGATAGATTCTTTTGCTTTTCATTATTATACCTCACAATAATTTATACATTATCCACACAATATAAAACAGACCGTAGGGGACGACGCCCTCGGCGTCCCACCACTCTATGTTCTGTGTAAAAACATCAGCAATATTGCCTTAAAGTATAATTATAGCACAATTCTCTCTATTCTGCAATACATATGTATCGCCGCACCCGAAAATTTTCAGATGCGGCGTTATATGGGGGATTATAACATCAGCACTTTGTATTACAAAGCGCCAAAATGAAGAAAGCTTATTTGTCCGCAGGGTCAATAAACTCGATAGGGTCTATCCACTGACCGTTCTTTTTCAAGCCAAAGTGCAGATGAGAAAGCTCTGCCACTTCCGCCTGAGCAGTGTCACCCACAGCACCTATGACCTCGCCTGCATTCACCTCGTCGCCCTCCTTGACGGACATTTCCTTTGACAGATTGTAGTAATGTCCTACAATGCCGTTTCCATGGTCGATAGTCATGCAGTTGCCCCACAGAGGGTCGTCCCATATCTTTGTGACAGTACCCTTGTTCATCGCCTTGACAGGCTCGCCAAGGTCAGCTTTGATATCAACGCCGTCATGGGTTTTCCAGTAGCCGAGAGTTTCCGACTTCACAAGCTCGCCATTAGAAAACGGCTCTAATATCTCACCGTTCACAGGCATAACATTTGGCTGAGTCTGAATGTCCACATCCGGCTTGGAGCTTTCGTCCTTTTTAACGTCCGTTTTCTTGTTATCAGCCTGCTTTGGCGCAGTGCTGTCAACGCTCGAAATAGTCAGATTGTCGGTGATATCCTCCATAGCCTTGTTATATGCAGCTATACCCGCACCGCCAAGAGCCAGCAGACACGCCGCAAGTGTAATGTAAACACCCTTCGCTCCCAGAGCCTTGCCTGCGTGTGAATTTCTGATACTGAATTTTTTCATACACACAAAACCTTTCTCCGATATGATTTCCGCAGCCACTGTTGCGCCCACGGCAGTCTTATGCTATCGGCGGCATAAGTCCTCTGGCATTATTTTTGACATATACGGGTAAAATATTCACAGCAAAATAAAAATACCGCACCCAAGCTTTCACCCAAGTGCGGTATTTCCTATTTCCGATCACACTTATGTAGGGGACGGCGTCCTCGACGTCCCACAAAGTCCAAATTATCCCTATCCGTTTTGTATCTTTCTTTTGTCCTCTCAGCCTTACCTATCCTGCGGTTTTTTCCTCACAAACTTATACACAACCCCTGCAATAGCAAGCACCGCCGCAACTCCTGCCAGACAAAGGCAGACTATAACATCATAGCGGCTGTTGTCAGCACCTTTCACCGAAAATATCTCAGACAGTTTCATGCCGTTCCATGCATTGCTCAGCACAGTCATTGCTGCTACCCATACCACAGATGCCGCAAAGCAAAGTGCACACTTGAAAAAGCCGTTCGCCTTTAGATACCTTATAATAAGGAACACAGCCCACACCAATGCCACACAAGCCACCGTAGCGGCCATGCCTTCACGAAGGTCTACCACGTCACCATATTTCAGAGTACCATAAATAACGCAAGCAAAAGTCAGTACCGAATCCGCCGCCATGCACACAAGACCCTTGCTGTTTCTCACATACTTTTCAAGCTGTTCACTTCTCAGCACAAAAGGCAAAAATACGATAGCCTCCCCAAGGAGCGTTCCAAGCACCGCCATAACAAACCAATCCCCGTGAGAATAAATGCACCCTGTGGCGTAAAGAAGCATAAGCGAAACCGTCGCAGAACCTAATGTCCATAACGCCCTATTTTTCTTCACAAGCACAGGCACATTGATGAAAGAAAACGTTAGCATCAGCGACGTGATAAGCACCATGAACCAACCTATACCGTCATGAGCCACATTATAAATAAAGCTCGGTATTATCGCTGCAAGATAGCCTATCCCAGTTATGATAGTGTACCCCCGAACAAAGCTTTTATAACTTCGCGCCATAAACTCAGCCTCTCTCTGCTGATTGTCCTCGCTCGCCGTGCAAAGCTCGTGCTCAGAAATGCCCAGCACCCTGCAAAGTCCCGATATCATCGTTATATCAGGATATGATATCCCTCTCTCCCACTTGCTCACTGCCGACTCAGTAACATAAAGCTCCTTAGCAAGGTCTTTTTGAGAAAGCCCCAGTTCTTTTCTTTTTGATTGAATGAATTTTCCAAGAGTAATTTTATCTTCCATAGCATATCACCTTTCAATTTGTTCGGAGTGCACTCTCTATGGTCAACATTATAGCCCACGGCTTTGAAAAAGTCAACAAAATCGAGCTGGACTGTCAGTCAAGCCGCCTATTTACGCACTTTTTCGCATCTTTTTCATCTTATCACTGCCCTATCCACGCACACAAAACAGCATAAAAAAATCGCCCTGCTAAAAAGCAAGGCGTTGCTGGAGCGGGTCAGAGGGATCGCACCTCCATCTCCTTTCAGGAAGAAAAGTATTCTAGTAATTGAAATAAACCCGCAAAAAATATGAAGTCCTTACTCATCGTAAGGACTTTTTTGGAGCGGATTACGAGGCTCGAACTCGCTACCTCCACCTTGGCAAGGTGGCGCTCTACCAGATGAGCTAAATCCGCATTTGGTGCTTCCGGACGGAATCGAACCATCGACACGAGGATTTTCAGTCCTCTGCTCTACCGACTGAGCTACAGAAGCAAAACAATGGCGACCGGAATGGGGCTCGAACCCACGACCTCTAGCGTGACAGGCTAGCGTTCTAACCAGCTGAACTACCCGGCCATTGAAAAAAATAACTTCAAACTTTTCGAGTTCAGCTCTCCGAGAATGAAGAATAATTATTATCGTTGACAGGCAAATCTCTTTACCTGTCACGAAATAATTGGTGGGAACAACAGGGCTCGAACCTGTGACCCTCTGCTTGTAAGGCAGATGCTCTCCCAGCTGAGCTATGCTCCCTTTTAGCTGGTTTGTTGTTTTCAGGACTTTGTTTTGTTGCGTCCCTCACAACAGTATCTATTATACACTATCCCACCCTGTTTGTCAACACTTTTTTTGATATTTTTTATGTTTTGTATCATTTTACAATGCTAGTCTGATATTTTTAAAAACTTATGTGCATTTACAACATCAAAGCCGCATTTTTTGCCTTGAAATGGGCTTTTTTCATCAGGCTTTCCCACAAAAAAATCCGCCGAGCCACACGCCCGACGGATAAATTTTTTCAAGAATTATTTTTTATCAAGCTGTTTTTTGAGCTTTTCCTGCTCCTGCTCCATAAGCTTCATAAGTTCCTCCAAGGAAGCTGACGCTGTCTTTGTCTGCTGTGCAGGCTTTGCCGCAGGTTTTGCCTTTGGCACAGGCTTTTTCTCAGGCTCAGGGGCTACAGTACCCCCAGTTGAAGCCGCCTCGTCAAGAAGCTGTGAAGCTCTCTCGTAGTAAGAACGGTCTATCTCAGCACGCTCTTCCTTTTCCGCAGGTCTTTCAAATATAGTTTCCTCGACCTCTTCTACTTCCTCGATAACTTCCTCCGTTTCAGCCTTCTCTTCACCCTCAGGCTCAGCCTTGTGGTGAGAAGCTATCTCGTCGTCAACGTGCTTGCGATGTTTTGCGATCTGCTCGCCCTCGTTCTCGCCGCCAAACAGGAAATCGTCAAGAGTAACGCTCTCTGCAGGTTCTTGCTCGTCATCGTCCTCTTCCTCATCATCTGAAGAATGAGTAGCGATAGCAATTATAAGCTCGATAACAACGAGCAGGAATATAGGAACAACAGCGCACACTATCATGCCGAATGTTGACGACATGAACGTAAGCACCTTGCCTGCTGTCATGTAATATGTAGAAGCTACGCCCACAACGTTCTTTGAGCTTATCTCATAAAGCTTTGCAGGGTCTTTTTCCTGATAAACAGTGTAAACAACGCCGTTGTTATCGTCAGTTGAAGTGATGTCATAAAGCCAGAACACGCTTGTTCCAATGTCAGGCACGTTCTCGCACACAACTGCCTCGCCTATCTTGTCTGTGCTAGGGGTCATGTTCGATGTGATAACAAGTGCGCCGTCAGGAACTCTGTCACCCATGCCGTCACCATTCATTATGTACAGGCTGTAGCCTGCAATGCTTGGTGTAACGTTCTTGTTTTTGAAAACACGTCCCACTCCCACAACTATAAGCATTTCCAGAATAATAAAAACAATAAAGAATATCAGCACGTTCTTGCCTGCTGATGACTTCTGCTTAGTAGCACTGCTCATACTAAAAATAACATTCCTTTCCAAGATATATCCAAAATATCATATTTTATCACACTAATACATTTATTATATCACAAAGTACCGCAAATTTCAACACATTTGAGCATATTTTTTGCTTTTGAGAAAATTATTCATTTTTGTAAAGTATTATCGTGACAGTACACAGTTCGTCATTTTTTATGACCGCATATTTCGAGGTAGACCAATCTCCCCCAGCCTGGCTGTATGCACGCCTCAGCACGTCAAAGATAGCACCGCTATTCTCATCAAAGAGAGTATCCACAGCCTTGTCATACATTTCACTGTCAGCACATTTTAGCCTTGCATATCCACTGTCAGCCATTGCTTCCGCCACAGAACGGCACATCATCTGAACGACATCATCACCGCTTTGAGCATACAGACCGTTTCTTCTGTAATAATTTGCCCCCGAGGAAAATGCCTCAGGATAGTTCAAAAACTTGTTATCGTCCGCTGTATGGTCTTTTGCACACTCGGCGTCAGTGATGCCAAAATAGTCATAGCGGATATAGTCCTCCCCTGCATCTGTTACAGGATCGTCCCAAGTGAGGTCAACGTTCGTCCATTCACCGTCTATCATGACCTTATTCCACAAATGTGGCTGAACAGCTCCGCCGTCATAGGCTTTGCCTGCCACAGGTATGCACTTTATACCTGCCTTGGTACAAAGTATCTGCATAGCCTTTGCATACCCCTCGCACACAGCCTTGCCCTCTACAAGACAGCCATATGCAGAATAGCAATTTTTTGCTGTATCGTCATAGTTACACTCAAGAATTATGCTGTCATGGAAATACAGCACCTTGTCATAATCCGACCAGCCCTGCTCAATGCCTGCAAGTATCTCCCCGACCTTTTTATCCAGCTTTTCTTTCTCAGCCTGCGCTTCCTCAGCGGTCTTGTCATATGTGACCTCCACAGATGTCACATATCCATCTCCGTCAATGCAGATAGTATACTGTGAACCCATATAGTCGATATAAGGACAAGCCGAAGTAAGCATGGATATAAACGCACCGATATCGTCCTTGCTTATAACTCCCTCAGCCAGCTCCACAGAGCTTTCAAATCCGCTCAGCCCTTTGTAAAGCTGTGAAAACACACGTTTTTCGTCAGCACAAAGAAAATCGGCGATATACTCTGCCGTGTCAGGTATCTCAAGTGCCGTAAAGCTCTCGTTTCTGCTGTCAAGCCCTGTTTCAGTATGTCTTTCCGAACTGGCTTCAACATACGCATGAGTGTTCACAAAAGTATTTTTTGAACGGTTTTTATTTTTCTCTCCCGTTCCGCCTAAACTGCACCCCGATGTGCAGATAAGCACTGCCGCTGTGAGCGCGGCGACCATTTTCTTTTTTTTCAATTTTTGTCCTCGATTTTTACACAAAATTCTGTCTGTATCTTTCAGCCCTTAGTCCGTGACCTCTTCATTATCTCTTTTTATCACAGCCCTGAGCCGTTCTATTTTCTTTTCATGTATTGACAGCACCTTGAACTCAACGTTTTCCCAATGCACCGTCACCTTTTCGTTATCCTCAGGCACATGACCCAGCAGGTCCATAACGAATCCGCCTATAGTGTCATAATCCACCTCGCCGTGATACTCCTTGCCAAGAGCCTCCATAACGTCGTCAAACGCTGCTGTGCCTACCATATCATAGCAATCAGAAGATACTTTCTGTATCTCCTCCGTTTCATCATCATATTCGTCCTGAATACTACCCACAATAGTTTCAAGCAGATCCTCCATAGTAATGATACCGGCTGTTCCGCCGTAATCGTCCACCACAACTGCTATCTGTGTCTTATCTTCAGTGAACTCTTTGAAAAGCTCACCACACTTGTTGCTTTCAGGCACAAAGGTTATATCTCTCATGAACTCCTTTACAGGACGTTCTTTTTTATCCTCTTCAAACACCAGCCTGAGCAAGTCCTTTGCGAATATAACACCGCTTATGTTGTCGGCATTGTCGCAGTAAACAGGTATTCTCGAAAAGCCCTCGCCTATAACAAGCTTCACAGCCTCCGAAAGCGTGGAATTTTCTTCTATGGCAACCATTTCTGTGCGGTGTGTCATAACTTCACGAACTTCGATATCGTCAAAATCAAAAATGTTGCTTATCATTTCCGCCTGACTTTCCTCGATACCGCCAGTTTCGTTTACAGCGTCCACCATCATGAGGATCTCTTCCTCAGTGACAGCGTCCGCCTTGTTTGTTGACTTAACACCAAACAGCCTTAATATTCCTGCGGATACCGCCCCGCTCACTATCGCCAATGGGCTGAACACCGCCAAAAGCGCCTTGTAAGCCACACAGCTATTTAGAATAAATCTCTCGCCCACCTTGCCTGAAATGCAAAGTTTTTTTGGTATTCCTACACCAAAAGTGCATATAACAAGGGCAAGCAGACAGCTTATTATAACAAATGAACATATGCCGATAATATAATACGAAGCCTGAGTATATACATCAAAAAGCTTGTGAAGCTTATTTGAAAGCGGTGCATAAAAGTAGATCGCTCCCACCACCGAAACTGCGATTATCATAATAGAACGTGCAATGAGGTTTGTCGCAACTACCCTGCCCGTTCTGCCAAGCAAAGCCGCAAGCCTTATTGCCTTCGGGTCTTTGTCCTCCTCAGCCATTTTCTTTAGCTTTGCGTCATTGAACTCCACAGCCGCATTTTCGCACAAGGTAAGAAAAGCCATAAGCAATATTACCGCCGCACAAACACCTATTCCCGTCCACAGTCGCCCGACATCGTCCATAAAAAAAATACCGTCCCTTTCACATAGGCGAAAAAGCTCGCCTTTTAATCATATACTATTTATTATAGGCAACATATGCTTCTTTGTCAATAGATATTGTCACAATTTTTCACATTCTGCCTGAATTTCATATGGGCAATTTTAGTTATAAAAAAAGCAGACGAGCCGCAAAGCCCATCTGCTTACATCAAACAATATTATTTCTCTGCCGCACCTATCTTGGAAACTGCGTCCCTAGTAGTGTTTACGTCCTTAAGACTCTTTGTAAGCACCTCAGCCGCCTCAGAAAGCGACTTGTTCAGATTTTCAGAAAGTGCCTCACGGATAGCCTTGTCCTTAGCCTTAGCCTGCTCAACGATATCAGCCGCCTGCTTGTTAGCCTCTGCGGCTATCTGCTTTGCATAGTCAGCCGCCTGCTTGATGATCTCCTCCTGAGCCACAAGCTTCTTAGCCTCGTCCTTAGCCTTCTTTACGATCTCCTCGGCTTCCTTGTTGGCCTCAGTAAGGATATTTTTCTTATCTCTTGTCATATCCTTTGCACGCTTTATCTCACCCGGAAGGTTAAGTCTTATGCTGTCGATGTATTCACGCATCTGCTCAACATCGATCATTTTTTTCTGTGAAAACGGCACGCTTGAAGACTTGTCAAGCAGTTCGTCCATAAGTTCAAGTATTTCCTCTACCGTCATTTTAAACACCCTTTCATTACTGATCTATATTATTGGCAGGCTTATAGAGCCTGTCAGTGATCTTGCTCTGTATCTGTTTCGGCACAAAGCCTGTGATATCTCCGCCGAAGCTTGCGATCTCCTTTACAACGCTTGACGATAGGAACATATTCTCTCCCGTAGTGGTGAGAAACACCGTTTCAGCGTCATTATAAAGCTTTTTATTTGCAAGAGCCATTTGGAACTCATACTCAAAGTCAGACACAGCCCTAAGTCCCTTTACGATAGCATTAGCGCCTGTTTTTTGCAGATAATCCGCCAGCAGACCGTTATAACAATCCACCACCACATTATCAAGATGCTTTGTGACCTCGATTATCATTTCTATTCTTTCTGTAGGTGTGAAAGCAGCCCTTGATTTATTAGCATTAAAGGACACCAGCACTATCACCTTATCAAAAAGCTTTGAAGCTCTGTCGATTATATCCAGATGACCCAGCGTAACAGGGTCAAAGCTTCCCGGGCAAACAGCGATACGCATCAATAGTCCACTTCTTTCATTGGTATCTTATAGACCGTCAAAGCGGTCTTACCGTATTTATATCTCTTATGAAGCTTAAGTCTGCCGTAGCTTTCTCCAAGCTCAAGCTCCTTCTCATGCTCGCACACAACTATAGCACCGTCATTGAGTTTGCTCTCCACAAGCTCCAAAGCCTTTTCAACTATGCCCTTTCTGTAAGGCGGGTCGATAAAAACTATATCAAGCCCAGCTTTGGCAACTTTAAGATATTCCAGACTATCCATGCAAAGCACACGTGATTCCTTATTGAAACCGCACGAATCCACATTATCCTTGACGATAGCCACAGCCTCAGGATTGCTGTCCACGAAAACGCAGTGACTAGCCCCACGGCTGAGAGCCTCTATACCCATTTGACCGCTGCCTGCAAAAAGGTCAAGCACCGAGCTTGCTGGTACATCAAACTGAATAATGGAAAAAACAGCCTCTTTTACCATATCTGTGGTTGGTCTTGTATCCAACGACTCCAAAGTTTTAAGCTTTTTTCCTCTGCATGAACCTGTAATAACTCTCATAAAAAATAACTCCAAAATAAAAGTATACAATCATTATACTATATTAATTACCATTTGTCTAGACTATTCGCCGATATTTTTTTATTTTTTATACCACACACAAAAAGGGACTTCACAGCGGAAGTCCCTTTAGTTATTTTAATTACGTACTCTAAGAAACAAGTCCTCAGTTAAGATTACTTTCTCTTAGAAACTACGATAGCTGCACCTGCGAGAGCGATACCTGCAAGAGCGATACCTGCTGTTGCGCCTGTAGCTGCTGTTTTGTCAGAAGCTGCGCTTGAAGATGTAGCATTTGTTGTGCCTGTTGTACCAGTCTTTGAAGAAGTTGTTGCGGCTGTGCTGTTAGCCTTTGAATCAGTCTTGCTGTCAGACTTAGAATCTGTCTTGGAATCATCCTTTTTGCTGTTTGAATCTGTGCCAGAAGTAGCAGGAGCAGCAGGAACAGCGTTAGCAGCCCATATCCAGCCCTCGTTTGTTGAGCCGTCATCGAACTTCTGAGCCTCAGCGTTTACAGTACCTGACTGAGCGATAGAAATTGTGTAAGAGCCGTCGCCGTTGATAGCAGTATCCTGGCAGTCAACGTTTGTGTCGAATCCACCTGCGCCACCTGCGATACCTACGCACTTGTTAGGGAAGTAAGCTGGCTGTGCAACCTTATCCTTTTCTTTGTCATCTGGATTTCTGAAATCCCAAGTGCCGTCAGCTTGGAAAGATACACCAGCATTGCCTGTTGTGTCACCAAGACCTTCAATTGTGAAGTCAATAGTGATGTACTCACCAGCGCCTGCTACAGTGTAGTCAGTGATCTCTGATGTGAACTTGCTGTTCCACTTGTTGATGATCTGGAAGCAGAGCTTGTCTGAATCAGACTTGCCAGGAGCAGCACTTACGTTAAACTCCTGTGAACCGATCTTTACCTTAAGATCCTTACAAGTAACGACCTGACCATTTACAAGAGCCTCATCGTTATCGTTGTACTCACATGGGATATCTGTAGCGATGAACAGATAGTTGTAAGCTGTTGAATCAGCTGCGAAAGCTGTTGTTGCCATAGCTGTTGTAGCTATAGCTGCTGCAGCCATGCCTGCGAAAATCTTTGTAAGTTTCATTTCTAAAACTTCCTTTCTTAAATAACTTCAAATACATTGTACTTTATTTTCCGAAAAAATTCAATAGGCTGATTTACCAAATATGATAACGTTTTCTTATGCAATCATAACAATTTATACTATTGATTTTTAGAAGTATAGCCCAATTTTCGCACTTTACAAAACTTTTTTATCTTATGTAAAAATACTAAACCGTCATTTATCAAGCTTTTTCTTCTGCACCTTTCCAGTAACTTTCAGCACGATACCTCTAGGAGCAAATTTAGCCCCTGCATAAAGTGCCTTTATAGACTTCTCAGGGATAATGATGAGCTTTCTGCCGAACATTCCCTCAAGAGCCTTTTTTGCACAAAACTGTGGTGTTATGGAGCTTACGCCGAACTTGCAGTTTGCAACGTCATTGAACTCCGTATCCACAGGACCCGGGCATACCGCACAAACGTGTACCCTGCTGTTTCTTGCCCTCAACTCCTCATATATTGCGCTGGTAAGGCTCACAACATAAGCCTTTGAAGCATAGTATGTTGCCATCATAGGGCCGCCGTACATAAGCCCTGCCGAAGAAGCTATATTCATTATATAACCCCTGTCAGCGGCAACAAAGTCTTTCAAAAACAGCTTTGTGAGCATATGCACCGCCGTAACGTTGGTGTCTATCATTTTAAGCTCAGTGTCCAGAGGAAGCTTGTCAAAGCTGCCCACTGCACCAAAGCCTGCGCAGTTCACAAGCACTGATATCTTCTCGTTCTTTGTTTCCTCATAAAGCCGCAGACATTCTTCCCTGTCGGAAACGTCGCAAACTATCACCCTCGTGTTGTCACCAAGCTCCTCCGCAAGCTCTCTGAGCCTTTCCTCACGTCTTGCGCTGAGTATCACACGAAAGCCCCTTGCAGATAGATCTCTCGCTATCTCTCTGCCAATTCCCGAGCTTGCGCCTGTTACCAAAGCCGTCTTAGCCATTTATATCATCCTCCACCCTTTTCAGGGATATTATTTGATTTTTATCATATCAGTATATCACATTAGTATCACCCTGTCAAGTGTGAGAAAGATGTAAAATACGCAGAAAAGCATGGCAAAAAACTGAATAAAAATGTCAAAATCTCTTGACATTTACTTTAAAGTATGGCATAATGTTAATATAATTTTAAGAAATAGAATAAAATTAAACTGAGAAATCAAAGAACAAAGAACAAGGAGATAAAAAATATGAGTTGTACCCTTTGCATACTTGCCGCAGGTCTTGGAAGTCGCTTCAAAGGCGGCATAAAACAGCTTGAACCTTTCGGACCAAACGGCGAGATAATAATGGATTATTCTATCTATGACGCCGTTGAGGCAGGCTTTGACAAGGTCGTATTCATTATAAGAAAGGATATCCGTGATGCCTTTGATAAAATGATAGGCGACCGTATCTCAAAATACGTCAAGATAGATTACGTTTATCAGGAGCTTGACTGTCTTCCGGAGGGCTATTCCGTACCTGAGGGACGTGTTAAGCCGTGGGGTCACGGTCACGCAGTCTGCTGTTGCAAGGGCGTTATAAATGAGCCTTTCGCAGTAATAAACGCTGATGATTTTTACGGCAAGGAAGCTTTTGTGAAGCTCCATGATTTTCTCTGCAATGAAAACTCAGATCGCAAAAAGCTTCATCTCGGCATGGCAGGCTTCATACTGAAAAACACTCTGAGCGACTTCGGTGCAGTGAACAGAGGTGTCTGTGAAGTGAAAGACTCTATGCTCACAGACGTTGTTGAAACCTACAATATCCGCCGTGAGAATGACGGCAAGGTCTATTCAGGCAAGGAAGAAACAGCCGAGCTTGACGAGAACTGCTATGTGTCAATGAATATGTGGGCTTGCCCTGACGGCTTTATAGATAAGCTCAATGGTATGTTCACAGACTTTATGAAAGAAAATAAAGACAGCCTGACAGCGGAGTTTCTCCTCCCTGCGGGTATTGATACAATGATAAAAACAGGTGTTGCAGACTGCAAGCTTCTGGAAACTCACGATAAATGGTTCGGCGTTACATATAAAGAGGATAAGCCAACCGTTAAAGCCGATATCGCAAAGCTTATAGAGGCTGGCGTTTATCCTGAAAAGCTTTGGAAATAAAACTCAAACAAACAAATAATACAGAATAAATTGTCAACAATAAGTCGGGCAGAACAAATTCTCCCGACTTTTTTGCGTCTGTTTGTAAAAAGTGAAGAAAATCCTTAATTCGACTAAAAAGCACTTGAAAAAGGCTGTAAAATGTGTTATGATAATCTTTGAAACGGATCTGCATTTTTGCAGGTCAGGAGAGATAATATAAGAGGTAGTATAATGGAGAGCCAACACGGTAGCAATTTGAAAAATATAAGAAAAAAAAGAGCCACAGCACAGCAAAGCATAGTGTCATTGAGTTGTCTTGTGTGCATAGCATTTGCGGCAATATGGGGCTTCCATGCAGGAAGCGGCAACAGCAGGGCTGTGGAAGCAAAGAAGATGTCAGCTTCAAGCTCTGTGGCAGAGAACGAAAGCTCCGAGAGCAATGCAGACAACTCTTCTCAGGCAGAAAGCAAGGTCGATGAAAGTGGCATAGATGAAAGCCTTACTGACAGCTCAGTTACCCATGATGACGCCGACGACCTTTCCGACGCAGTTTTCATAGGCGACTCACGAACAGTTGGTCTGCAAAACAACTGCGATAAGCCAAAGGCAACATTCCTTTGCTCTGTGGGAATGCACATCGACACCGTTATGACAGACCAGAACATCACCCTCTCAAACGGCAATGCAGGCACTGTTATCGACGCCCTTGGAGAAAGACAATATGGCAGAGTGTATATAAACCTCGGCACTAACGAGCTTGGCTGGCCTTATATCGACACCTTCAAGGATTATTATACACAGCTTATCACAAAAATTCAGGAGATACAGCCTGACGCTGTTATCTATGCTGAATCTATCCTCCCTGTAACAGCTTCAAGAAGTTTGCAGGGCGACGCCATAAATAACACAAATGTAGCCACATTCAATCAGGCTATCTCAGAGGTGGCACAGCAGACAGGTATAAATTATCTTGACTGTACCTCCGCTGTAGCAGGTGCAGACGGCACTCTTCCGGAGGAAGCCTCCTCAGACGGAATACACCTTATGAGCGAATACTGCGACAAGTGGCTCAACTATATAATCGACAACACATAAGAAAGGAAAGAAGAATTATGAAAACAAAGAAGATACTCTGCACTCTTATGGCAGTTATGTGCATTGGCACAGCAGCACTTACAGGCTGCGGTTCAGACTCTGACAGCAGCACAGCAAACTCCGCAAATTCAGCGGCAGCCGCTCAGACAAACGAAAGCGTTGACGTAACAGCCGTTGCGGACAAGCTCAAGGACGGCATAGAGTTCAAGGACGAGCTCGCAGAGCTTGACGAGGCAAAGATAGAAAAGATAATCGGCGTATCAGCAGACAGCTATACAAAGGCTAAGGTCTATGTAAGCTCATCAGGAGGAACAGCCGAGGAGATAGACTGCTTTGAAGCCAAGGACGCAGACAGTGCAAAGGCTATCGCAGATACACTTACAGCAAGAGTCGAAAGCCAGAAAAAGGTTTTTGAAAACTATGTTCCGGAGGAAATGACAAAGCTTAATGACCCTGTTCTTGTAACCAACGGCAATTATGTTTACCTCTGTCTTTCAAACGATAACGATAAAGCAAAAGAGATAATAGGCTAGGAGTAATAAATATATGCTTTTTTCAAGTACAACATTTCTGTTCGCATTCCTGCCTATTGTACTGATAACGTATTATATCGTCCCACGCATAACACGCAATCTGGTGCTGTTTATTTTCAGCCTTGTGTTTTACGCATGGGGCGAACCTGTTTATATCGTCCTCATGATAGCTTCCACTATCGTTGCGTATATAACAGGACTATTGGCAGACAAACAGCGTAAAAACGCAAAAAAATACACTCCGCTCATCGCAATGATAGGAGCGGTGGTGTGGAACATCGGGCTTCTTCTGTTTTTTAAATATACCGACTTTTTCATCGGTGCGGCAAACAGCATTTTCGGCACGCAGATAAAGACCTTGGGTCTTGCCCTCCCTATCGGTATCTCATTCTACAGCTTCCAGACCCTTTCCTACGTTATCGACGTTTATAAGGGCGAAGTAAGAAGTCAGAAGAACTTTCTTGACCTTGCCACCTATGTTGCCCTTTTCCCACAGCTTATCGCAGGTCCTATCGTAAGATACATCGACGTTGCGGAACAGCTCAAAAAGCGTAACGAGAGCATAGAGCATTTTGCACAGGGCGTGTGGAGATTTTCCATAGGTCTTGGCAAAAAAGTCATTCTTGCAAATACTATCGGCGAGCTTTTCGACACTATCTCAAACTCAGCACAATCCGAACTGAGCGTTGCCGCAAGCTGGCTGGGCATAATAGCCTATACCTTCCAAATATACTTTGACTTCTCAGGCTATTCCGATATGGCGATAGGTCTTGGAAAAATGTTCGGCTTCGACTTTCTCGAGAACTTCAACTATCCTTACATCTCCACCTCTATCACAGATTTCTGGAGACGCTGGCATATGTCACTTTCAAGCTGGTTCAGAGATTATGTCTATATCCCTCTTGGCGGTAACCGCAAGGGCAAAGCAAGACAGTGCCTTAACATCATGATAGTATGGTTTCTCACAGGCTTCTGGCACGGTGCAAACTGGAACTTTATGCTATGGGGCGTGTACTTCGGTGTGATACTCCTATGTGAAAAGCTTTTCTTGGGCAAAGCCCTGAAAAAGATACCTGCATTTTTCCAGCATATCTATGCACTTCTCTTTATAGTCATAGGCTGGGGAATATTCTCCTATGAAGATTTCGGCAAGCTCACACAGAACTTCAAAAATATGTTCGGCGCAGGGGGACTTCCTCTCATAAATCACCAAACAGTGTTCTGGCTCGCACAGTATGCAGTAACAATAGTGATACTTGTGATAGCTTCAACACAGCTTCCAAAAAAGCTTTGCCTGAAACTTCAAACCAAGTGTCCTGAGATATGCGGCTGTATACTCCAACCGCTGTGGGCATTAATACTTTTGGCAGTTTCCACCGCCTACCTTGCAGGCAATTCATTCAATCCGTTCCTGTATTTCAGATTTTAAAGGAGGACGGCAGATATGAAAAAACAACTTAAAAACTATATTATGATAGTGTGCTTTCTGCTGTTCATATTCGGCTTTGCAGTGGCAAGCTTTATTTCCGAGGACCGTGAATTCTCCGAAAATGAGAACCGCTATCTACAGCAAGCCCCTGAATTTTCATGGAAAAAACTCGAAAAAGGCGAGTTCACATCGGATATCGAAAGCTATATGTCCGATCAGATATTTATGAAAGACCAGCTTGTGAGTCTTAAAACAGTCACCGACCGCACGCTTCTGAAAAACTATCAGAACGGCGTATATTTCGGCAAGGACGGCTATTATCTCCAAGACTATCAGGAAAACAGACCTCTTATCGAGAAAAATATAAGCTGTCTTAACGATTTTGCTGACAGCCTAGATAAATCCGTCGACGTAAGCTTTCTTCTTGTGCCGAATGCAGTTTCCGTTATGTCAGACAAGCTCCCTGCGGTCACACAGACCGACGATCAGCTTGAAAGCGAAAAGTATATAAGCTCTATCCTCAGCGACAGGATAAACCTCTGCTTCCCATATGACCAGCTCAAAGACGCCGCAAAGTCCACGCAGGTTTTCTATAAGACCGACCACCACTGGACAGCCGAGGGCGCAAAAGTGGGATTTGACGCACTTATGACAGCCATGAATGAAGATATCCCACAGGTATCCTACAATATAGAAACTGTAAAGGACTTTCATGGCACACTTTATTCAAAAGCCCCAACAGACTTCTCCGCTGCTGACGAAATGCACTTCTACACAAACCCTGACAACAGCGTAAAGGTAAACTATGTTGAAGAAAACAAACAAACAGATACCCTTTATGACGATTCATTCAAGACCAAAAAGGATAAATACTCCACATTCATGGGCGGAAACTTTGCCCTTACGGAAATAGAAACAAACGGCGAAAGCGATGAACACGTCCTTATTATAAAGGACAGCTACGCAAACACAGTTATGCCATACTTTGCCGACAAGTATAAGCACATCACAATGATAGATATGCGTTATTACCACATCATGGATAAAACAGTCAGCGAGTATGTAAAAGACAACGGCATAACAAAGGTCATTTTCCTTTATAATATGGACTTTGTGAACACCGACAACAACTTCATCTGGCTTGAATAATTCAGCAACAATTAGGGGCGGCCATTGGCCGCCCGCTATTTTTATCATACCCATATATAACGTCAACGTCAAACCCACAGAAAGAAGGACATAAAATGACACTTACCCCCTACAAAAGAAAAGCCTTTTATTATGAAACAGACCGCATGGATATTATCCACCATTCCAACTACGTCCGCTGGCTTGAAGAGGCACGAGTTGACCTTATGGAACAGCTTGGCTGCCCTTTCCACGAAATAGAAGAACGTGGCATAGTTTCCCCTGTCCTCTCTGTTGAAACACACTATAAATATCCCGTCCGTTTCGGTGACGAGTTTGAAGTGCGCTGTAAGCTGTCAAAGTTCAACGGCTGTGCCTATGAGCTTGACTATGAGGTCTTTGACCTTACCACTCAGAAAACAGCCTGCCTTGCCCACACCTCCCACTGCTTCACCACCTCCGACCTTAAGCCTGTAAGACTAAAAAAACATTATCCCGATATCTACGAGAAATTCCTATCCGCATATCAGGCAAGTGAAGAATAAGCAAAAAAAATGTACAGCTCCCGAGAAGAAACTCGGGAGCTGTACATTTGTGTAAAAAAATGACAGACGTGACCTGTCACGAAGAAAGCAATCCATCAACGCCCTCACGCCACTTTTCAAAGCTGCACAAACCAAGCTTTGCCCAGCGACATTCCGAGCATAGTATATCAAATGCCTTTTTATCCATTTTGCTTCTCAGTCTTGTCAGCGCACTGCGATAATTCTCCACTGAGTGACATTCTATCTCAGAAAGTCTGCAAACCTCGCTGTCTTTCTGTGCCACCGTTCCGCCACAGCCGTCAAGCAAACAACCGTCTTCCGTCCTGTTTGGGCAGTGCTGACATATCATATCTCCGCTGCACACAAACCGCACCGCAGTGTCCTCGCTCTCCAATCTGTCTTTCACAGACTGCATATTCACCGAAAAACCGTCACTGTAGCCTTTTCCCTGAAAAAGCGGCAGGCACAGCAGATGATGAAATCTAAGCTCAGGCTCTCTTGTAAGCATAGCAACCTGTCTTTGCAAGTCTGCTTACAAGCTCAATGCTGATAAGGTAAGCAGCAACAACAGAGATAACGTCCTTTACAAGATAAGGAACAGAAACAAGAAGGATTGACTTGCCAATAGAGATATTAGCAACGATAGCGTACTGGATAGCACCGAGCAGGTGGTCGCAAGCAAGACCTGCGATACCAAGCACGATAGCGATGACCTTACCGCTTATCTTGTCAGAGCAGAACTTTGCACCAAGACCGCAAAGAAGAGCCATAACGATAAATCCGTAAATGAATCCACCTGTATACCCTACGATAACGGAAAAACCGCCTGACCAGCCTGCAAACACAGGCACACCGATAGCGCCCAGCAGACCGTATACCAGTGCAGAAACCGCACCGCCCTTCCAGCCGAGAAAATATCCTGCAAGAGCCACAGCAAAAGTCTGGAGCGTAACAGGAACGTGAGTAGGAAGCGGAATAGTTATCTGCGAAAGCACAGCGATTATAGCAGTCATAACTCCGATACCGACTATTTGTTTTGTTTTGTTTTTAGCATTGTTATTCATTGTAAACCTATCCTTTACTTTTTATTTGACAATTAATATTGTATCACATACCAAGTCTATTGTCAACCAAAAATATTTATTTCGGTATACAATTATAAGGCGTCGGTAAACGATAGTTTTATACAAATTTAATAACAAACAGCGAAAACACGGCATTGCCCTTCCGAATGGGCTGTCGCATTTCGGTGAAACAGAAATTGAGCCAAGCCCCTACAGTTTATTCGGGCAACTTCATACCACCGCAAAATCGCTACGCTCTTTGCGGATTTACATTTTGCTAAGGGATAGGGAAAACGGTGCAGATTTTGTGTTCCGATACTACATCTATATAAAGCACAACTTCTGCGTGCTTTTTCTCATTAAATCTGCACCTAGTCGGCTGTCGCCGATTGAGGCTTTGCCTCAAACTCCACAAGGGACTCTGTCCCTTGACCCTGCAAGCCCTCTAACGCCGGGCTTGAGCCTGCGTTTTATCTCTCGCTCCGCTCGGTGCTGTCTTTTACTTCGTACTTGAGCACAACTCTGTTCAGCTTTGCCAATTCCTCATTCCTCACTCTCCACTCCTCATCTCCCCCATTTTTTGTGCATTTCGCCCTTAAATCCTACTAAATTGATAGAATTAAGATGATTTTTCACAAAAATGCGAAAAATCATCTTAAACCTATTGACATTCCTCTATGGGTGTGGTATAGTATAGATACGCTAAAACATACTAAACGACTAGGATTAATATGAATTTGAAATGAGGCGTTGAAAATGAGTGTAAAAATACTGAAACTGAAAACAGCGTACGATTCACGAATGTGTATGTGCTGTATGTGTTGCTGTTAAAATCAGCATAAAGTTCAGTAACAAAAATTTTTATCGGATTTAAAAAACATTAATTTAATGAAAGAGGTAATTTAAAATGAGCGCAATAAACGAAAGAAATCTTAAATTTGAAACACTCCAGCTCCACGTTGGTCAGGAAACAGCAGACTCTGTAACAGACGCAAGAGCTGTTCCTATTTATCAGACATCATCATACGTTTTCCATAACTCACAGCATGCCGCTGACAGATTCGCTCTTAAAGACGCAGGCAACATCTACGGCAGACTTACAAACCCAACTGAGGACGTTTTTGAAAGACGTATCGCAGCTCTCGAGGGCGGCACAGCAGCTCTTGCAGTTGCATCAGGCGCAGCAGCAGTAACATACGCTATTGAGAACGTAGCCCTTGCAGGCGATCATATCGTAGCTGCAAAGAACATCTATGGCGGCACATATAACCTGCTTGCACACACTCTTGTTGATTACGGCATCACAACAACATTTGTCGATCCGCTTGACCCAGCTAACTTTGAAAAGGCTATCAAGGAGAACACAAAGGCTCTCTATATCGAAACTCTTGGCAATCCTAACTCAGACGTAGTTGATATTGAAGCTATCGCAAATATTGCACACGCACACAATATCCCACTTCTCGTTGACAGCACATTCGCTACTCCATATCTCGTAAGACCTATCGAGTACGGCGCAGATATCGTTATCCATTCTGCAACAAAGTTTATCGGTGGTCACGGCACAACAATCGGCGGCGTTATCGTTGAAAGCGGCAAGTTTGACTGGAAGAAGTCAGGCAAGTTCCCACAGCTCACAGAACCAAACCCAAGCTACCACGGCGTAAGCTTTGCAGACGCAGCCCCTGGCGCAGCATTTGTAACTCGTATCCGTGCGATCCTTCTCCGTGATACAGGTGCAACACTTTCACCTATCCACGCATTCATCTTCCTGCAGGGTCTTGAAACACTATCTCTGAGAGTTGAACGTCATGTTGAGAACGCGCTTAAGGTAGTTGACTTCCTTAACAAGCACCCAAAGGTAGAAAAGGTAAATCACCCTTCAGTATCAGACGATCCAAGCCAGCAGGCACTTTACAAGAAGTATTTCCCTAACGGCGGTGGTTCTATCTTCACATTCGAGATAAAGGGCGACGCAAAGACAGCTCAGAACTTCATCGACCACCTGAAACTCTTCTCACTCCTTGCAAACGTAGCAGACGTTAAGTCACTGGTTATCCATCCAGCATCAACAACACACGCAGAGCTTAACGAAGCAGAACTTGCAGATCAGGGTATCAAGCCAAACACTATAAGACTTTCTATCGGCACAGAGCATATCGACGATATCATCTACGATCTCAGCGAAGCATTCGACGCTATCTAATAAAAACCTTGCCATTACGGTTTTTACCTTAAATACAGACCTCAATATAGAAACGGCTGACAGGCGAAAAGCTTGTCAGCCGTTTTTGTACCCATAAAAAAAGCAGGGCAACAACAAGCCGCCCTGCTCCATAAAGCAAAAAGTCAGAAAAAATCCTTCGCCACAAGGCAATACCTTAATTCCTCACTCCTAACTCCTCACTACTTCTCCAGCTCAGAGATCTTATCCACTCTCCTCTGGTGTCTGCCACCCTCAAACTCCGTTTCAAGGAAAACGTCCACCAGCTCGATAGCCAAGCCTGCACCCAGCACTCTCGCACCAATGCAAAGCACATTTGCGTCATTATGTGCTCTTGTATACTTAGCAGAGAAATAGTCCGAACAGCAAGCCGCTCTTATTCCCTTTATCTTGTTTGCGCTCATTGACATTCCAATGCCAGTTCCGCATATGAGTATTCCCATTTCGTATTCGCCCGAAGCCACTTTCTCGCAAACTTCCTTTGCCTTGTCAGGATAGTCCACTTTCTCTCCTGCCTGAATACCAAAATCAGTGTATTCCACACCCTTTTCGTCCAAATGTGCCAATATCTCCGCCTTAAGCTCAGGACCTGCATGGTCACAGCCAATAGCAATTTTCATATTAATTTCCTCCTATTTATCCCTATGTGCCTTATCCTTTTCCGCCTTTGTAGCCTGCAAATATGATACCTCCAGCCTGTCCGCCGAAACCATTATCTCAGGCTGAGCCTCCACTGCAAGACACAGTGACGAAGCCCTCTGCAGCCTGTTCGCATAGCTTGCAAGCTGAACATTTTCGTTGTCAGCGAAATATTTCGCCTTTATCTCTGCCGCACAGTCCCCCACAAGCATTGTCTTTTCAGAAAACTCTCCCGAAAAAACTTCCTCCTCAGAGCAAACTCTGTCAGCGGATATCCTCGTGACAACGCCGTTTTTGCACTGAAACTCGCCTGCGTAAACTATCTTAGGCCTTGCCCTCATAACAGAAATTATCCTGCCCTCAAAACCTATGCAGTTGTACGCTAGCGAAAGCAGAGTGGAAACTCCTGCGCTTTTTAAACTCTCACAGCCAAAGCACATTCCCTTTACAGCCGCCACGCCTATCCTAAGTCCCGTGTAAGACCCCGGACCCTTTGCAATAGCCGCACAATCAAGGTCAGCGTAAGTAAGCCCTGTTTCCTCTAGTGCCTGCTTCACCATAGGCAATATCACCTGAGAATGAGTGAGCTTTGTGTATACAGACTTCTCCCAAAGAAGCTTCTCTCCGTCCGTCACCGCCACTGAAGCGACCTTTCCGCTTGTGTCAATAGCTAATATCTTCAAATCTATCATCTCCCTCAGGTGCAGTTATGCTTATCTCCCTGCTGTCCTCGTCAATGCGCTGAATATCTATCCTCAAAGCGTCCTCAGGCAGCTCCTCAGCAATATTCTCCGACCATTCCACCGCAAGCACAGTGTCTTCGTCCATGTAGTCAAAAAAGCCCGTAGTTTCCAGATCGTCCGCCGAATTTATGCGATACATATCAAAGTGTATAAGGCTGAGCCTGTCCCCACGGTATTCGTTCACCAGTGCGAACGTGGGCGAAGTCACCTCGTCGCCAAGTCCCATTCCAATGGAGATCCCCCTGGTAATAGTAGTCTTTCCTGCACCAAGACCACCGCTGTAAGCGATAAGATCGCCGCCTTTCAGCCGTCTGCCTATCTCCTCACCCAAAGCGATAGTTTCCGCCGCAGATGATGTTTTGTATACCTTTGTCAACCTATCACCTCATTTGACCGTCATCTTCCGTGTAGCCCACAATAAAAAGGCTGTTTTTATTCATAAGCTGATAAATGCTCTCCACCTCTGTCTTGTCCGCCGCCGAATTGTAGCAGTTGTAAACATACAGCCTGCCCTCATCTTTAACAGCGAAAACCGTGTGGATACCGCTGAAAATATTCAACCCGATATGGTAAGAAACTATCACAGGCTTGCCCTCTTCAACAGCCGCCTGAGCCTCCTCAGCTTTAAAAAATCTCTTGTATCCCACTCCCATTGCCTTAAAAAGACCGCTTATTTTCCTAGGATTAGACCCCAGCGAACCATCTGCCGCAATAAGAGCATTTTTCTCAAAATCATAAGCAAGCTTTGCCATGTCAGGCTCAAAGTCCTCATAAGTCAGGTAGTTATAAGCCGCAATGACCTCACAGCCTACCCCTGCGAATCTGGTTTCGCCAAGTATCAGATCGCACACAGGGGGATTTTCCTGCCCGTATTTCACAAAGCCCTCTATCTTGATGTCCTTGTTGTGAGCATAATTTTCCACAGCCCTGCCGCTGTCAGTTTCCTTGTAAGTGTCCTCAAAAAGCCGCCACTTCATATCGTCCTCCGAGCTGTCGCTGACCTGAATACTGCTCTCATCACAGACCTGCGAGCTTTCGTCAACTTCCATACTGTCACTATCCACCACAGAGCTTTTCGCAGTAGTAGTAAAAGCCGAATCATTGAGCCTTTCACTGTCCGCCTTGTTTCCGCATGAACTGAGCATTATCCCGAGAAACAGAATGACCGCAAGAATTTTCATCACAGCTCACCCTTGTCCTTGAAGTAGTTTAGCATAAGATCCACCATTCTGCCATAGGACTGCTTGCCGTCCTCAACGCCGTTGAGCTTCAGAGATTTTTCCATTGCCTTGTCAGATATCTCCCCCACTGCCTCGCTGTCGAAAGCAGTATCCTTAGCCTCGTCAACGCTCCGCCAGTAGTCCCAGTTTGCTTCCATATCAGCCCACACCTCGTCGCAGATAGAGCTGTCAAATTCTATCTTCTTATCGTCAGAAGCGTAGTCAAAAATCTTGTTTCTAACCTCGCCAAGCGCCGCCAGATAGCCCGAATAGCGGTAATCCGCATTGTCCGATCTGTCGCACGCCATAAAGGCGATAAAGTTCGCCTCGTCCTCCTGAATGTAACCTTTCGTATGAGCAAGCTCATGACAAATGGTGTCAGGAAGCTTCGCCTTATACATATCCTGATTGTAGTTAGCCTCCATAGAGAACGGAAAATAGATGCCCATAAGGTCCATTTGGCTCATAAAGAACGAGCATTTTATAGCTTTCGGAGTGACATAAAATCCCCCGAGGTTTTTAAATTCGCTTCCAAGCCCACGCATGGCCTCCTGAGCCGTCTTGTCAAGGTCAGCGGTCAGCACAAATTTTCCCTCGCTGTCACGCTCCACCTCTTTGCTAAGCGCATTTATCTCCGTAACAAGCTTGTTGCCAAGAGCTTCAAGCTCCGTCCTAGTGTGCTGTTCAGTAGGAATGTCATTAAGCTCTGCAAAGCTTGAACAATGATAAAGCACAAAGCAGTTAAAGGTCTGCACCGTCACCACAAAAGTGACTATCCACATATAAACAAGCCCGAAAATTTTCGCAGTTTTCTTTCTCTTGCCTTTTCTGACTATCACAAGCACCAGCATAGCCACCAGCGAAAGCGGAATACCGAAAACCGCTACCGCAATAAGCAGTTCGCCAAAAGAGAACGGCAACAGCGAAGTGAGCCTGCCATATGTATTTTCCCAAATTGGAAAAACGTGAGCCGTATACCAGTCGCAGAACGCCGTACTTTTCCAGGCGATCACGTTCAGCACAACGCTGACTGCCACAAGGCAAACGCAGGCAATGACCTGCCAAGACAGATGTTTTTTCTTGCCGTTCTCAGGCATTTTCACACTTTCCGCACTCTTTTTCACCGCTGTATCTGTCACCGCCGCTCACCTCTGTTCATGTATTTTACTCTGCTATCTCAACACGCCTGTTTACCCGACTTATTATCTGCTTACCTACAAATTATCTTATCGCACAAATCGTGTAGGGGCGAACAGCGTTCGCTCGTCTTGGTCGCCTACATGGTTTGTATAAATTCAAACCTCGTCGCTCCCAAAAACGGGACGTCGAGGGCGCCGTCCCCTACATTTGCCACGCCGCAAAATCGCTCCGCTCGGTATTTACTCTATCAAAGTGACTTGTTCGGTCGGCTATGCCAATTCCTCACTCCTCACTTAAACGGCTTAGAACAATCCGTAGATATTGCCCTCATTATCGCAATCGATATTATAAGCCGCAGGCTTCTTAGGCAGACCAGGCATTGTCATAATATCGCCCGTATAAGCTACCACAAATCCTGCACCGGCTGAAAGCCTTACATCTCTTACTGTTATCTCATAATTCTCAGGCTTTCCAAGCTTTGTCGGGTCGTCAGACAGTGAATACTGCGTCTTAGCCACGCAAACAGGGATATCCCCGAATCCAAGGTCAGTGATCTCCTTTATAGCCTTTTCAGCCTGCTTTGTATAGATCACGCCGTTTGCACGGTATATCTCTTTCGCAAGTATATCAAGCTTATCCTTGATAGGGAGCTTCTCGTCATAAAGTGGCTTGAACTCAGAAGGCTTTGTTTCAATAGTCTTGCAAACCTTCTCCGCAAGGTCGATACCGCCCTCAGAGCCTTTTGCAAAAATCTCAGCAAGTGAGAACTCAACACCCATTTCACCGCAAACTCTCTCGATAACAGCCAGCTCAGCCTCAGTATCAGTATGGAATCTATTTATAGCCACCACTACAGGCACACCGAACTTGTGCATATTCTCAATATGAGTTTTCAGGTTTACGATACCCTTTTCGAGAGCCTCAACATTTTCGTTAGTAAGCTCAGTTTTCGGAACACCGCCATTGTATTTCAATGCCCTTACAGTAGCCACCAGAACTACGCAACTTGGTTTAAGACCAGCGTATCTGCACTTGATATCAAAGAATTTCTCAGCGCCAAGGTCAGAGCCGAAGCCAGCCTCAGTGATAGTGTAGTCAGCAAGCTTCAAAGCAAGCTTTGTGGCTCTTACTGAGTTACAGCCGTGAGCAATGTTAGCGAATGGACCGCCATGGATAAGAGCAGGATTATTTTCAAGCGTCTGAACAAGGTTAGGCTTCAAAGCGTCTTTCAGCAAAGCAGTCATAGCACCGCAACCGCCTATATCCTTAGCATAAACAGGCTTTCCGTCAGTTGTGTAAGCAACGAGTATCTTCTCAATTCTAGCCTTAAGGTCAGCCAGATCGGAAGCGAGGCAAAGAATAGCCATTATCTCAGAAGCGACAGTTATCTGGAAAGAATCCTCTCTAGGAATACCGTTCACCTTTGAGCCAAGACCGATAACGATATCTCTCAGCGCTCTGTCATTCATGTCAAGGCAGCGCTTGAAAAGTATCCTTCTCTGGTCAATGTGAAGCTCATTTCCCTGCTGCATATGGTTGTCGATAAGGGCGCAGAGCAGGTTGTTAGCCGCAGTTATAGCGTGCATATCTCCTGTAAAGTGCAAATTGATGTCTTCCATAGGAACGACCTGAGCGTATCCGCCGCCAGCCGCACCGCCCTTGATACCAAAAACAGGACCAAGTGAAGGCTCTCTCAGAGCGAGCATAGCTTTCTTGCCTATTTTGTTCATAGACTCAGCCAATCCAACGGAAATAGTGGTCTTGCCCTCTCCTGCAGGCGTAGGGTTTATAGCGGTAACAAGAATAAGCTTACCATCTGGATCATTTTTAGTTTTAGCATAAAGCGACTCAGAAAGCTTAGCCTTGTAGTGACCATAAGGCTCATATTCATCTTCTAAGATGCCGAGCTTAGCAGCGACCTCCCCAATTTTGAGCATTTTCGCCTGCTTTGCGATTTCGATATCTGACAGCATTTAGATCAAGTCCTTTCGGAAAAATTTTTTAGTATATCGGTAAAGACCCATATAAAATATCATACGCTATATATTATATCACATATCCGTGATGATTTCAATATTTCATATGTAAACAAACTATATAAACCGACACATTTCCGAACATCGCCCCACAAAAAAGAGCCGCCCCACATTCCGCAGGACGGCTCAAAATAACTATAAGAATTATTTCTGAATATCGTTATCGTTAAATGGATCTCCACACTCCGGGCAGAACTTAGGAGGATTTTTCGGATCTTCAGGCTCCCAGCCGCACTTGTCACACTTGTAAAGCGGCTCTGATGCAGGCTTTGGCTTTCCACACTCAGCGCAGAACTTGCCCTTGTTCACTGCTCCGCATGAGCAAGTCCAGCCTACCGGCTGCTCTGGCTTTGGTGAACCGCAGTTTGCACAGAACTTTCCTGTGTTCTCTGTGCCGCATGAACACTTCCAGCTGTCTGCTGCCGGCTTTGGCTCAGGCTTAGGCTGTCCGCAGTTAGCACAGAATTTTCCTGTGTTTGTTGTTCCGCAAGCACAAGTCCAGCCGTTCTCAGGTGCAGCCTGTGTTGGTGCAGCCGCTGGAGCTGCCTGCTGTGGTGCTGCCTGTGCAGCCTGCTGATTCATCATGTTCTGCTGCATCTGCTGCTGATACATAGTCGCGTCCATTGGCTGACCCATCATGCCGCCTGCCATGCCCATGCCCATAAAGCCTGCCATAACACCGTTTGCGTTGCTTGCCGCTGCCTCTCTTGCCTTGTTGATAGACATTCTGTCCATAGCATAGAGCATTGAAGGATCACTTCCAACAGTTTTTGCCTCCTGGAATTTTGCGATTCTCTGCTTTGACTCTTCGTCCACGTTCAGCTCAATAGCAAGGCTTGTTATCTTAACACCCTTTGTAGCCCACTTTTCTTCAAGCTCTGCATTCATTGCTTCAGCAAGCTCATCAGGATAAAGACCAAGCTGATCGTATGGTATTTTCTGAGCGGATATCCTTGTAAGAGCCTTCTGGAACTTAGGTGTCATGTCAGCCTTAAGCTGGCCGAGAACTGCCACGCCGTCAGGGCTGTCAACAGTAAGTACCTTATTTACGTTCTGAACAACGTTCTCATAGAAGTTCATAGGGTTTACGATCTGAAGTTCATACTGACCATGACCCTGTGCGTTAAGAGTGAGGTTCATTTCGCCGTCTCTGAAAGGTATCTTGCCGAAGCCTATCTTGTTTCCAGGCAGAGGTCTGAGGTTTATGTAGATAAGACGCATGGTGTTCATAGCCTGACCACCTGCTGTAAATCTTCTGCCTATCTCCTTGATAGAAGCGCCAAGGTCACCCCAGCCGCCGCCAAGAAGTGACGGAGATACAGTTGAATCATACTTATACTGACCTGCTGTTTCCTGTGTACCGATAACAAAATCGTGTACTCTGCCGTTCTCGATAAGCAAAGCCGCCTGATTTACCGCAACGTCAAAGCGTGAACCGTTTGAGATAACGCCCTCTGTGCCGTTGTTCACAGTCTTTCCTCTCTTAACAAGAGTAGCCGGCTGGCAGAGTATCTTAGTTGACATATCCTCACATCTGAAGTACTCTACTACCTGATCGGCAAATGTTGAGCCGACTGCTGATGTAAACATCTTAATAAGTCCCATAGTTAAATTCCTTTCGTTGTCTGTATTATTTCACCCCAAGGGGTTTTAAACTTGTCTATCTCAGCATGGATATCCTGCTGACTTTCCATGTGCGCTCTACAGAGCTGTGTATCTCAGAACCGCAGTAAGGACAAACCGAGCCTGCGGTGTCCACAGGTGCTCCGCAGAACTGACATATAAGGCTGGCGTTTTCGCCCTCTATCCCCATTGAAAGATAGTATGAATAATCCGCCTCATAAATGTGCTGTGCCTTTATCCCGTTGAGCTTGTATTCAAGAGATACCTGAAACTTTGCCGTTGCAGCGTCATGATCTCTATGATAAGACGCCACCTGCGACTTGTGGATATGTATATCATCATAATGCTTTGGCGTAACCGTTGACAAGTTGTCTTTTGCCATCGTGGCTGCTCTCTGCTTGAACGCTTCGGTACAGTATTCAAGCTGATTCTCGCTTGCTTCTCCGTTTATAACAAGAAAATATTTCATCACAGTGTTTTCCACTATGCTCCTTGCTATATTTTCATCATAGTCAGGAAAATCTCTCTTTATGTTGTTCACCACATTAGGATCAACATAAGTAAACTGCATGGCGTTGTTCTGTCTTTCCTCAGTTGCGTCATTTATGGTCCTTAGCAGGTCGTTGGCACGGCTCAGTTGTCTGCCAATGGCGTTCGATACCGCTTTTTTCACAGAATATATCACCGCTATACCACCGCCTACGGCGACCGCTATAACTATTATTTTTATTATAAGTGCCGTTGATATTTCAGGCATTTAGCTGATACCCCCTACTAGAATATTCCCATTATCTGAAGTATAGCTCCGATAATATATCCGCCCACGCCCCCAAGAAGCGAGTAAGCCACAAGCTTTCCCTTGCTTATAGGCAGGTTTCCGATAAATTTACCTGTCTGACCATTCATTGCAAAGAAATAAGGCTTATCCTGATAGGTTGTATACAAAAGCCATGTTGGAAGCATAGCATATTTAACGTCCTTTATCTCGGTGTGCTTTTCATATGACTGAACGTTTACACTGTTGTAGTTACAAGTATTTCTAAGTTCGTCACGAGTTGTGTTCTCGATACGTTCTTTAGCCCTAGGCAGGCACTTATCCTTACCATCGTCATATCTTTCTGCAAGATATCCCGAAAGATAACCTGGGTTGAACGCTGTCATTTCCGAGTAATCAAAAGGCTCGATAGAGTCCATAGCGTCATCGTCAGTCTTTGAAGAAGCGTCCACAGGAACAGCTTTGAAATCGAGGGTTCCGTTTCTGTAAACTGAATAATACTTTTTCTCAGTGTATCTGTAGTTTCCGGAAGTCCATGTTCTTGTGTTTATACCCTCTGCAGTAATAGAGCCTTCGCAGTTTCCTGAATAGAGCCAAAACGGGATATAAACGCCCTGCATCTTGTCCACTACCCTATCGCAGTTGAAATCTTTCGGTGTAAGAGGCTTCTTGCTGAATTTTTGGAAAGCGTCCATTACCTGATTTTTCGGCACTTTAAAAGGTATAACATAGTCAGGGGAGAAATTGTCTATTATCTGCTCTCCCATTATTACCGCATTTCCGCAGTAAACGCAAACTGTTGCTGCAGTTGAGCGGTCGGTGATTATCTCCGCTCCGCAGTGTGAGCAGGTATACTTTACAAGGTCATTTCCTACAGTTCCGTCATTTGACATACTGTACTCGTCCTTATCGACCTCTTCATGCTTTTCAACATTATCCTTGTTGAGTTCCTCAGCCTTTTTAGCGTCACCGCCTGCTTCTTCAAGCTCTTTCAGCGTGAACTGTCCGTCGCAGTATTCACATGCCCAGCAGTTTTTGTCAGCGCTCCAGAAAAGCTCCGCTCCGCAGTTAGGGCATTTATAAGAAATATTAACAGCCATTTTCCGTACCCCCTATCAATCGTCTTTTATCTTAGTCTTATCAGTGGTGGTACGCAGATAGGTGTCGTTACGCCCAGTGAGTTTAAGATTACTCTTTATGTATTTATCTGCCTTGGTAGCTTTCTGTTTTGTGCGGCTCATTGAAACAAGCACAAAGCCTGTTATAAGTCCTCCCGGTATAGCAAAGCACATATTTGTTCCCACGCTCACACTGCTGTCGGCATATGCCATGACAGGGGTGAAAAACAAATTGCAGGAAATAAGTGCAAAGCCTAATGTGCGGTATAGCTTTTTCAACATTTTTTCTCCTCCCAACTCCATATTTTACAGCCTTATGCCATAAAAGTAAAATATGTTCACATATATTTATGATAGCAGAAAATGCTTTTCATGTCAAGAAATATGTCATACAACGTTCAAAAAAAATTCTTTTTTGTCCATTTAAACATATTTTTATACCTTTCATTGGTGTTTTTAACGATTGACAGCCGTTCTGTCAGGAATCAGCGTTATTCAGCGGTTTTCTGCTCGTCAAGGTCAAAAGATATCAGAGGGTTTGCGTCATTGGCCACCTTAGGCAGAACGCCGTCCCACTTATCGATGGTCTGATACTTTATAAGCTCGTTTGAAAGAGATTCAGAGATAGTCTTGTTGGCTTCTGCCTGAGCTTCAGCCTTGGTCTTTATGGAAGTTGCCTCAGCGTCTGCGGCAATAACCTTTTTCTTAGCCTCCGCCTCAGCTACAACTATAGCCTGCTCCTGCTCGGTCTTTGTTTTCAAAAGATTCTGCTCTGCTACCTGCTTTGCCTCTATGGCTTCATTAAATTCAGATGAGAAATCAAAATTCACAATGTTGAATTTCTCTATCTCAATACCGTATTCATCCACCTTTGAAACGAGCTGTGCCTTTATTTCCTCGCCCACCTGCGCTCTGTCAGTGATAAGCTGTTCAGCCGTATATTTGGCACATACCGACTTCATACATTCCTGCACTGTTGGCATAAGGATAACGTTCTCGTAATCTGAGCCGATATTCTTGAAAATGCTTGCAGAAGAAGCCGACTTTATTCGGAAGTTCACCGCTATGGTAGAGTTCACAGTCTGCAAGTCCTTTGAAACTGCGTCAGCGTCAGCCTGATAAACTTGTATCTTGTTTGACACTGTTGTTACACGCTGTGCAAAAGGCACTTTCAGATGCAATCCTTCGTTGAGTGCAGTGTCTGATACCTTGCCGAAGGTCGTCACAACGCCAGTACAGCCTGCCGGAACTATGGATACAGAGGATACGACCACTATTATAGCCGCAACTGCCGCCGCACAAATGCCAACGATCTTTCCTGTTTTTCTTGTTGAAATGTCAATGACCTTTTCTTTGCTCATGATTTTTTCCTTTCGTATAAAACAAAGTCTTTCGACTTGCCGTCTAACCAAAGGTTTTCTGTCCTTTGGTTTAATATGATTATATCATAAGCCTTACAAATTAGCAAAGTCCGACAAAGTTCGGGGAAGTCAGCGGAAGTCAGCAGTGAACAGATTTTTTGATTTAGCTCGCTGTATCTCTTGCAATCTCACCTATTCTCGTTCGTTCAAATCCACTCGCTATTTATGGGAGAAAAAATTTGGCACAGGTCTATAGCCATATTTCAATATATGTAAAAGCTAATATGTTTATATCATTGCCTGCAAAAAGGCATAAAAAAATCGGACTCATTTTACTGCGTCCGAATTTTTTATCAATGTATTGATGAAAGAGCGGGCGACCCAAGGCCGCCCCTACAGATAGGTTTATTAACTCTTTTTCTTTGCACTGGATTTTACCGCTGTGAAACTCCACACAAGTCCAGCCGCGATCCAGAAGTATGGTGATGATGTAACAGAACTTATGTTGAAAAATGCCTGTATCAGATAGCAAAGAACTGCCGCTGATACTGCACAGCCCGTCCAGCTGTTTTTGTCTTTCATAAAGCCTGCTACGAGCTTGCACATTTTTACTATAGTCATAATAAGGAATACTATTGTAAGTGCGAAAATGATGAGTCCTCTTGACTGCAAAAGGTCGATATACTCATTATAAGAGCGGTCTATTATAGCACCCGACTCGAATATCGTTCCCCAGTTGTCTGGACCGGTTCCCCAGATAAGGTTTTGCTCGGCAGTATACATTCCATCGTCCCAAAGATAAGGATATATCCACTGTTCGGTATCATCGCCTCTGCCGGTGCCTGTGATAGAAAGTCTGTCGAAGCTGTCATGGAAGATTATTTTCTCGTCCATAAGTCTGAACTCGTTTGAGGCGAAAAGTCCAGCAAAGATCCCTCCTGCGACTATAAAAGCCACAAGGCAGGCTATAAGAGGCTTCTTATCCTTTGCAAAGCCCGACTTTACAGCGGCAATAATAAGAGATATAACATAAACCGCACCAAGTCCCAAGATAGCAGGGACAACGCAGGCGAGGATATCAGCCGCTGTCATAAGGGCAAGGGAGATAGCATAGAATATCTTTCTTGCTTTTTTATCATCATAGAGCATACCATTAAGTGCAAAGGCAGATATCACTGTAAGCACTGCCGCCAATGCAAAAGGCGTACACAAAAAGCCTGTTGCGATATATTCCTTTGTATAGGTCATACCGCCTGATGAGAAGCCCGAGAATATCTCTTTGAAATAGTTTGGAACTATTTTTGCGGTAGCAGGTATAGCCTGCAAAATTCCCACGATAGCTTCAAATGCGCCTATTCCTACGACAAAGTCTGAAAGCTTTATCCTGCGGTCGTCAGCCGTAACTGTCATTCCTGCGGCAAAAAGTCCCCAATAGCCAAGTATGGTGAGCATACCCTCGGAGCGGTCGAGATAGCCGTAGAAAGATGTGAAGATATCCGCTGAAAGCAAGCAAGATATCACCGACAGAAGCACCACCGCAAGTGGTACGATAAGGCTCTTGTTGTCTTTAAGCTCCACCTGCTTTTTCATGTTGGCAATAAGGAAAATGATAAATCCCACAAAGCCCACCGCAAGCACAGCGGCGGATATAAAGAATATAAATTTTTCGTTTAGATAAAGGGTACGGTTGACGCTTTCGTCCATACCGTATTTGATGTTCTGTGTGAAATAATACGGAATAGTTATCACGCACAGAACAAGCACAGCGATAATGCTGTAAACTCCGCACAGCTTTTGTGCAGACTCAGCAGACATATTCAGGATAAAATCCGACTTTTCCGAACTGCCGAAAAGGTGCTTTTTACCTTGATTGGTAGTGACCTCTTTTTTCTCTTTTGCTTTTGACATATAAAAATCCCCCAAAAAGCATAGATATTTTATTGTTTTATGTAGGGGCGAAATGTTCGCCCGAAATTGGTTTGACCTTTGTTTTTTACACTTTGCATATCACATTGAAAATAGCACTCTAAAATCACAGTGATATGACCGAAACGGGCGAACATTTCGCCCCTACAAGAATATTAAATTATAAACAAAGAAATGATAATTAAAAATACATCGCCGCAGGCGATACCTTAATTCCTCATTCCTCACTTAAAGCGAAGCGGTGCGGGGAAATAAAAAAGCAGGCAAACCCTAAAGTCTGCCCGCTGTTTACACAATTTACTTTGCGTATTCGATAGCTCTGCTCTCACGGATAAGATTGACCTTGATCTGTCCCGGATAATCCATTTCAGTTTCGATCCTCTTAGCGATCTCACGAGCAACGAGCACCATTTTTTCATCGTTGATCTTCTCAGGCTGTACCATGATACGAACCTCACGGCCTGCCTGTATAGCGAAGGATTTCTCAACGCCCTCGTAGGACGTGCAGATCTCCTCAAGCTTCTGGAGCCTCTTGATATAGTTCTCATAGTTCTCGCTTCTTGCGCCCGGTCTAGCGGCGCTTATTGCGTCTGCCGCCTGAACAAGTGCCGCAACAACAGTTCTTGTTTCAACGTCGCCATGGTGAGCCTCGATAGCATGAATAACTTCAGGGCTTTCCTTGTACTTCTTACATACGTCAACACCTATCTGAACGTGCGAGCCTTCTATCTCATAGCTGAGAGCCTTTCCTATATCGTGGAGCAGTCCTGCTCTTCTTGCCAGATTTGCGTCAACGCCAAGCTCTGACGCCATCATTCCTGCAAGGTGAGCGACTTCAATAGAGTGGTTAAGCACGTTCTGTCTATAGCTCGTTCTATAGCGCAGACGGCCAAGAAGCTTAACAAGCTCGTGGTTCACGCCGTGAACATTGGTTTCGAGAATAGCTCTCTCGCCCTCCTGCTTGATCTTCAGCTCGACTTCACGCTTAGCCTTTTCTACCATTTCCTCAATGCGTGTAGGGTGTATACGTCCGTCCTGGATAAGCTTTTCAAGTGCGATCCTTGCGACCTCTCTTCTCACCTGATCAAAGCACGAAATGGTAATAGCCTCAGGGGTATCGTCAATGATAAGATCAACGCCTGTGAGAGTTTCGATAGTTCTGATATTTCTTCCCTCACGTCCGATTATCCTGCCCTTCATCTCATCATTAGGCAATGCAACGACTGACACTGCTGATTCAGACACCTGATCAGCGGCACACCTTGAGATAGCAAGCGAGATATACTGTCTGGCCTTAGCCTCACAGTCATCCTTCACCTGATTTTCAAAGTTTGTGACCCTCACAGCCTTTTCATGCACCAGATCCTCGTCCAGCTTTGAAAGCAGATAATCCTTAGCCTGATCAACAGTGAACTGAGATATCTTTTCAAGCATATCCAGCTGTGACTTCTTGATCCTGTCAGCCTCAGCTACCTTTTCGTCAGCATTTTTAAGCTTGTTCTGGAGAGTTTCTTCCTTTTTCTCCAAATTATCGAGCTTTCTGTCGATAGACTCCTCTTTCTGCTGAACACGTCTTTCCTGTCTGGAAACTTCGATCCTTCTCTCTTTAAGCTCTTTTTCCGTTTCCTGGCGTGACTTGTGGATCTCGTCTTTCGCCTCGATCAATGCCTCTTTTTTCAGAGTTTCAGCGTTTTTCTTTGCGTCGTCAACGATACGCTCTGCTTCCTTTTCCGCAGAGCCTACAGCAGCTTCGGCTGTTTTTTTGCGATAGCTTATACCCTGTTTGAAGCAGATAAATCCGCTCACACCGGCACCAAGAACAAGAGCAACTACACATAGTAGAATAGCAATACCTGGTTCCATGTATAGCTTTCCTCCTTCTTAGAAAGTATGGATATCCATATTTTGTGCGCAAAAAACGCATGAAAAAAAGATATCCACCTGATATTAAATTGTAAAGATACAAAATTGCAAAATTTATTTTATAAAAAACATCAGAATAATACAAAAAACTATACTTCATCTTTCAGTTATATAAAAATTATAATGCATAATATTATTGTATAATAAAACTTCTCTGTTGTCAAGAATTTTTTTAGTTAAATCCACAAAATTATATATTTTCTAACAAACCCCTTGACAAGCGGGTGAAGAGGTGTTAAAATGTTAGTCGAAGCAAAAGATAAAGTCTTTTGCAGTTATACTTGAAAGCTTTGACGGGGAAGCCCCTCGGCGAAAGGTCTTTTCAGAGAGCGCCGCACGTTTTTATACGAGCTGTGAGCGGTGCAGGACTATGCAGAGTGAGGATACCGCCCCTGAGTGCGTTTAATACACGCCGCAGGCTCAGCGTTAAAGGAGCAGCTAATGAGTTGTGCAGGAAACTGCGCATGAAGTTGGGTGGAACCACGATATCATCGTCCCATAGGATATTTGTATCCTATGGGACTTTTTTGTCATGTAAGAGGGTGATGATACTATGAAAGACAGGAAAGCCATGAAAACAAGGCGTATCCTTGCGATCATTTGCTATACCATTGGGTTTTGCGCTTATGGTGCAGCGGGATATGTTTGCTGGTTGTCATGGAACGGGACTATATCCGACAAGCAAGGGTTTCTCACCTTTCTGCCCATATGGATAGTATCATACTGGTTCAACACATTTTTCTCTCAGCTTGTTTGCAGGGTGAAAAAAGACGGCTCCAGGCAATGGGCTATCAAAAAAAGGGCAAGGCACGTTTTGAGCGACATTTCAACGGTACTGAGCGTAGTGCTTCTTTGCTTCTGGATATATGTGTATGTTTCGCAGTACACTGAACTGCTGAACTTCAAATAATATGCCTGTAGGGGCGCCCTCAGTTTGCCCGCAAAAAACGTGTGATATGTGACGCATTACAAAAAGAAACAACGTGTTTATGCACGTTATAATAAAGAATTACAATATTATATAAATCGGAGGAATCAAAAATGATCAAGCTGAAATTAAAAGACGGCTCTGTCCGTGAGATTGAAAAGGCAATGCCTGCAAGCGAGATAATCAAGGATATCGGCATGGGACTTTACAAGGCTGCCTGCTGCGTAAAGCTGGACGGCGAAGTTTTCGACATGAGAACTGTCGTTGACCATGACTGCCATTTTGAGGTCATGACTTTTGACTCAAAGGCTGGTAAGGAAACTTTCTGGCACACAGCTTCTCACCTTATGGCGCAGGCTGTAAAAAATCTTTATCCTGAGGCAAAGCTTGCAAGAGGCCCTGCTACAGACACAGGCTTCTACTATGATTTTGAGGTAGAAAAGCCTTTTACGCCTGCTGACCTTGAAAAGATACAGGCTGAAATGAAGAAGCTTGCAAAAGAGGGCTATGCTTTGGAGCGTTTTGAGCTTTCTGCTGACGAGGCCATAAAGCTCATGGAGGAAAGACACGAAGATTACAAGGTAGAGCTTATCCACAAGCATGACGATAAGGGCGAAAAGCTTTCATTCTACAAGCAGGGTGATTTCGTTGACCTTTGCGCAGGTCCGCACATAATGAGCGTTGCACCTATCAAGGCTGTTAAGCTTCTTTCATGCACAGGTGCATACTGGGGCAAGGCAGAGGACGGCAAGCAACTTTCAAGAATTTACGGAACTGCATTTCCTAAGGCTTCAATGCTCGATGAGTTCCTTAAACAGCAGGAGGAAGCTAAGCTTCGTGACCACAACAAGATAGGCAGAGAGCTTGAATATTTCACAACTGTTGATTGTATCGGTCAGGGACTTCCTGTTATGCTTCCAAAGGGCGCAAGAGTTATCCAGCTTCTTCAGCGTTGGGTAGAAGATGTCGAGCAGGCAAAGGGCTGTCTTCTTACAAAGACTCCGCTTTTCGCAAAGAGAGATCTTTATAAGATATCAGGTCACTGGGATCACTATCTTGACGGAATGTTCATTCTTGGCGACCCTTATGATGAGGAAAAAGAGTGCTTCGCACTTCGTCCTATGACTTGTCCGTTCCAGTATCAGGTATTTCTTAACAGACAGCGTTCATACAGAGAACTTCCAATGAGATTGACAGAGACTTCTACGCTGTTCAGAAACGAGGACAGCGGTGAGATGCACGGTCTTATCAGAGTAAGACAGTTCACTATCTCTGAGGGTCACTACATTCTCAGACCTGACCAGCTTGAAGAAGAGTTCAAGGGCTGTTTGGAGCTTGCCAAGTATTTCCTTGACACTGTTGGTCTGCTTGATGACTGCACATTCAGATTCTCACAGTGGGATCCTGCTAACCCTAAGAACAAGTACGAGGGTACGGCTGAGCAGTGGGAGCACGCACAGGCTGCAATGAAGACTATTCTTGACGACCTTGGCGTTGATTACGATATCGGTATCGACGAGGCTGCGTTCTATGGTCCAAAGCTCGACATTCAGTACAAGAACGTATACGGCAAGGAAGACACGCTTGTTACTATCCAGATAGATATGCTTTTGGCTGAAAGATTTGGTATGTACTATGTCGACAAGGACGGTCAGAAGAAGCTTCCTTACATCATTCACAGAACTTCACTTGGCTGCTTTGAAAGAACACTTGCTTATATGCTTGAGCATTTCAACGGCGTTCTTCCTCTGTGGCTCGCTCCTGAACAGGTAAGACTTCTTCCTATCAAGGAGAGCCATGCTGAATATGCACAGAAGATAGCCGACAGAATGACTGCTATGGGCATGAGAGTTACTGTTGACAACAGAGATGAGAACATCGGTACTAAGATCAAGGCTGCAAGACTTGAGAGGATTCCTTATATGCTCATCATTGGCGACAACGAGGTAAACAGCAACACGGTTACTGTTCGTTCAAGAAAAGAGGGCGAGCTTCCTGCAATGCCTGTTGACGAGCTTATCGCTAAGCTTGATGAAGAGATAAAGACTAAGGCTAAGTAATTGGCTTTGTTATACAGACGTTTTATGCGATACCGCACAGGGGGAGTTTCTCTTGTGCGGCATTGCCGTTTATAAAATATGGGGCGGACAGGATAAGATCCGCTTCGGGAAAGAGGTAATAGATGAAATCAGATATGATCTGGACGCTTGTGGCATTTGCATTCTATTTGGCAGGAATGCTTCTCATAGGTGCTGCATATATGAAGAAAACAAAAAGCTCCGAGGACTTTTTCCTTGGTGGCAGAGGACTTAACGGCTGGGTAGCGGCACTTTCTGCTCAGGCTTCTGATATGTCAGGCTGGATGCTCATGGGTCTGCCTGGCGCTGTTTACGCATTCGGAACGGGGCAGATATGGATAGCTGTAGGTCTGCTTATCGGCACTATACTTAACTGGGCGATAGTTTCGGGCAGACTGAGAAGATACACTATAAGAGCGAACAACTCAATGACACTTCCTAAGTATCTTGAAAACAGATTTGAGGACAAGCACAAGATAATGCTTTTGGTATCGTCGGTGGCAATCGTCATATTCTTCCTTGTTTACACTGCGTCTGCTCTTTCGGCAGGCGGAAAGCTTTTCAACTCTATATTCGGTATCGACTACAAGATATGTCTTACTATCGGTGCGGTAGTAATTTTGGGATACACTTTCATGGGCGGATTTATGGCAGTATGTGTAACGGACTTTGTTCAGGGACTGCTCATGCTGGCAGGAGTTGTGACTATACCTATCATTGCGTTTTTCCTTGTTGGAGCAGGAAACGTTATGGACAACATCACCGCAAGCGGTGTTGAGGCACATCATTATCTTAACATATTCAATGATGAAAAGGGTCAGACCCTTTCAGCCATCGACATAATCTCTCAGCTCGGTTGGGCGCTTGGTTATTTCGGTATGCCGCACATTCTGGTAAGATTCATGGCTATAAGCTCTGAAAAAGAGGTAAAAAAGTCAAGAGTCATAGGCTGTGTATGGTGTGCTATATCACTTTGCTTCGCTTGCTTTATAGCTATCGTGGGCAGGGCTTATCTTGTGCCTGCACTTGCAAACAACAAGTCTGAGAATGTTTTCATCGAGATGATACAGAAGGTATTCAACTCCGATATCGGTCTGCCATTCGTCGGCGGAATTTTCCTTTGCGGAATACTGGCTGCCATAATGTCAACGGCTGATTCGCAGCTTCTTGTAACTGCCTCATCGGTATCGGAGGATATTTACCACTCATGTATTGCACCTAAGGCGGAGAGCAAGAAAGTCCTGCTTGTGAGCAGGATAACAGTTCTTGCTGTAGCGGTAGTGGCATACATAATAGCACTTGACCCTAACAGCAGTATAATGGGTCTTGTTTCAAACGCATGGGCAGGTCTTGGAGCTTCGTTTGGTCCGATAATACTTATGTCCCTTTATTGGAGGAGAACAAACCTTGCAGGTGCGGCGGCAGGCGTTGCCAGCGGTGCGTTATCGGTAATAATCTGGGACTACATACCTCTTGCAGGTGGACAGACTTTAGGTGACAAGACCGGGCTTTACTCATTGGTAGTAGGTTTTGCGGTAAGTCTTATACTTATCATTATTGTGAGCCTTTGCACAAAGAAGCCGTCCGAGGAAATGCTCAAGGCATTTGATGATGTCAAGAACGGTGTGAACTGCGGTTGTGATGACAATGCGGAGAGGGCTTAGGTTCAGGTGACGTAAATGTGGATAATAAAAAACACGGTGAGTTTATCGCCGTGTTTTTTTGTGTTGGTTTTTGGGTGATGATGCTAGGAGTACGAATATGCGGAAATACGGGCATATGAAGAGTGGGCGAACGATGTTCGCCCCTACAGTTTTTTTGTGGGGATATATGTTAAGTTAAACGTTTTAATAGCGTGTTCAGTATAAAAGTTACAAATTGTAATCTTTGCTCCGACATTTGTTCGTATGGCATATAACAGTATATATTTTAGGGATATATTTGAATATAGAACTTGTGTTCCTTGTGAAAACAAACAAATATTTTAGTCATTTCGGCAAAAAGCAATAAAATCTGTTGCCAAATTGTAACCTTTATGATATTATGAAGTTGATATACGAAAACGTATAAGATAATTCTGTCAGTTAGGGGGCGTTTGGAATGGAAAAGGGGCTGAAAAAAGTTTTTTCGGCTATGGGCGCAGTATTTTGTGCTGTTATGATGATCATGCTTTGTCAGGTGACAAATGCGGTGAGCTACAGCGAACAGACCGTCACTGTGGACTATGATTATCAGGTCATAGACTCTTTTGAGGGCGTTGACGCTAAATACGTTCTCGGCTATTCCGACACCGGTTATTACTGCTGTGCAGGATATGTTTCACGTTTTTATGAAGAAAAGTTCGGCGTTACAGTATACAACATAAACATGGTGGACGACAAGCCTAGCGTGTACTGCTACGGCAAAAGGGCGGAGCTTCGTGAAGTGAAAACTCCGCAGGCCGGGGACATAATGCAGGACAAGGATTACTCTCATGTTGCCATTGTAAAGGACTGTCAGGGAACTACAGCCACTCTTATCGAGCAGAACTACAAATGGACTTGGAACGACACTGTTTACACTGTGAAAAACAGAAAGGTACTTACTAACAATCACTATTTCTACAGACTTTACATAAACGGCGTTGCGCAAAGTCTTGACATCGACACAGCAAGACCTGTTATCGCAAACGCAGGTTGTGAGAACATCACGGGAAAAGGCTACACTGTTAAAGCGGATATTTCTGACAACAGGGCTGTGGCTTCGGTAAAGGTATCCACTTATTTTGAGGGCAACAAGTCAAAGACTATAAGCCGTGTTTACACATCGGCGGTGAACTCGCTTTCACACTCAATAAAGGTAACTGACCTTGGGAGCAAGGACGGATATTATATTACAACCATAACGGCTACTGACGAGGCCGGGAACAGCTCTGAGCAGGTCATAAAGACTTATGTTGACACAACTGCGCCGACCATATCGGGGGCAAAGGTGGAGAACATCACAGCAAAGGGCTTTGATGTTTCTTGCAATGTGAGCGACAAGAGCGGAGTTTCAAAGGTGGTCTTCCCTGCTTACCCTACAAAAAATGGTGAAAGTGCAAAGAAATACGCAGGCGGAAAGCTTTCGGGTGGCAAGGCTTCGGCTTATGTTTCTGCCGAGGACTATTCAGTAAAAAGCGGTGAATTTACCGTTAAGATAACGGCTTATGACAAATACGGAAACAGCTCAGCAAAAACTATAAAGGCTAGCATAAAGCCTGCGGCTTCGGTAACATTGGATAAGGCTTCACTGACTCTTGACAAGGGCAAAAGCAGTGTTATTTCTGCAAAAATGGGTGGCGGAAGCGGTCTGACGGACTTTGTTTCCTGGAAGTCTTCTAACAGCAAAATTGCTTCTGTGTCAGACGGAAAGGTCACTGCAAAAGGGGTTGGCAGAGCAACTATCACGGCATACACAACAGGAGAAAAAAATGTTAAATGTACCGTCACTGTAAAGGGTAAAATCAGTGACAGCAGTATTTCGGCTATAAAGACGCAAAGCTACACAGGGAAGGCGGTTTCTCCTGTGCCTGCAGTGACATATGGTGGCAAAAAGCTTGTAAAGAACACTGACTACACTGTGAGCTACTCAAAGAATACAGCCATAGGTCAGGCAAGCGTAAAAATAACAGGCAAGGGTTTATACAAAGGCACAAAAACTGTGAACTTCAACATTCGTCCTGCCACGGTGACGAAGCTAAAAGTTTCTTCCACCGGTGAAAAGAGCGTTAAGCTTTCTTGGAAAAAGGTTACGGGCGCTGACAGCTACGCTATATACAGATATGACAGTACAAGCAAGAAATGGCAGAGAATAAAAACTGTAAAGGCTGTGAGCTTCACTGACAGCGGACTTGCTCGTGCAAAGGGGTACAGCTACAAGGTAAAGGCTGTGAAAAAATCTGGCGGAAAAGAATACATCTCGGCTAGCTACTCAAAGGCTGTAGAGGCTGTCACAAAGCCTGCAAAGGCTTCATGCACGGCTAAATCAGCAGGCAGCGGCAGCATTGAGGTATCATGGAAAGCTGTTGGGGGTGCAAGCGGATATGAGATATACTCCTCTTCAAATGGCAGTGATTATGTGAAGTCGGCAAAGGTGGGTGGCTCTAAAAAGAGTGCTATCGTATCAGGATTTGAGCCTTACTCACTTAGAATGGTAAAGGTAAGGGCTTACAAAACTGTAAACGGAAAGACTTCTTACGGGGCTTTTTCGCAGGCGGTTATGGTTATTGTCAGGTAGGCTGGATACAGAAACATATGATATAAAATAAGCAAGTGATAGGAGATATGCGGGCGACCAAAGGTCGCCCCTACGATAGTTCAAGCATTGTAGGGGACGGCGCCCTCGACGTCCCGATTTCAAAACGTTACCATTTGTAAGATTGCAAAAAACTTGTGTAATTTCGCCATATATCAGTCGCCCCTACATTTTTATTGCTACACAAAAAAGGACAGCACTTTGGAAAAATGCTGTCCTTTTTCTATATTCATATGGGTCTATCTTTCCATTTTCCAGAACTCTACAGAGTATGGCTTAAGCTCGCTGCCGCCACCAAAATCATGGATAGTGCCTGTGAGAAGCTCCTCTGCCTGACCGCAGCCTGCGTCAAAGTGAGCTGTGAAAGGCTGATCGTCAGCGTTTATTGCAACAAGGACACGCTCACCCTCGAACTCACGCTCGATTATACACTGCTTATTGGTAAGAACAGGTATTTTGATAGAGCCATAGCAGAGAGCCTTGCTGTTTTTGTGTGCCTCTGCCATTTTTGAGATAAGCTCTGTAAGGTCGTTCCACTCAGGCTTTTCAAAGCTTACACGGAGAGCAGGGTCGCCCTCGCTCTTGTTTGCCTTTGTTCCCCACTCTGAGCCGTAATATACACATGGGATACCAGGCATACCAAAGAGCATTCCATAGATAAGTGGCAAATGACGCTCATTTGTGAGCTGGCTTGCTATTCTTGATACGTCATGGTTATCAACAAAACACAGCAGGTGCATTCCTCTGTATCTGCACCAGTTCTCAGGTCCGAACTGATTTTTCAGAGAGTGGCATATCTCGAACATATTCATGCAGTTGAAGCTTGAATAAAGCCCCTTATAGCACTCGTAGTTCGTGCAGGAATGGAGCATTTCAGGATTTACCCACTGAGCGTAATCACCATGCAGAAGCTCACCGATAAGAACGAAATCCTGCTTGAGCCAATCACAATGCTGTCTGAGGCGCTTCAAGAAGTTCTTATCAAGGCAATATGCAACGTCAAGGCGGAGTCCGTCTATATCAAACTCCTTGACCCAATTTGTTATGCATTCCAAGATATGATCCACTACCTGGGGATTATTGAGGTTCAATTTAACAAGGTCAAAGTGACCCTCCCAGCCCTCATACCAAAGTCCATCGTTATAGTTGCTGTTGCCGCCGAAATTGATATGGAACCAATCTTTATATGGTGAGTTCTCACGGTTTTTCAGAACGTCCTGAAAAGCCCAGAAGCCTCTGCCGACGTGATTGAAAACGCCGTCCAAAACTACCTTTATGCCGTTTTCGTGAAGCTCTTTGCAGACCTTTGCAAAGTCCTCATTTGTGCCAAGGCGGCAATCTATCTTGCGGTAATCTCTGGTATTATAGCCGTGAGTGTCGGAATCGAACACTGGTGAAAAATAGATAGCATTGGCACCAAGCTTTTTGATATGAGGTATCCAATCTATTACCTTTAATATCCTGCTTTCCTCTTTGCCGTCATTCTCAAATGGCGCACCGCAGAATCCAAGAGGATAGATCTGATAAAATACACTTTCGTATGCCCACATAATATTATCTTCCTTTCTGATACTAATAGAAAATGTTGTTCGCAGGTAATATAGATCTGCCGAAAAAGGGCTGGCGAACGATGTTCGCACCTACAGGGGTGGCATGACGTTTCTAGTCCTTAAATTTCTCAGCTTATTTATATTTTATGAGATATCTGCGAAACTATAGTTAAACTGTACAAAATACAACATTACTATTATATCAAACTTTGGCATATTTCTCAATACTCATTTTTCATTAATATAATCCACACTTTTGTGCATTTTGTACAACTATTGACAAATCAATCGTGAAATGATATTATATTTATAACAAATGTCAAGGGTTGATTTTTGGTAAAGGCAGGGATAAAAATATGAAGAAGATACTTGTGCTTTTCACAGGCGGAACTATCGGGAGCATTACTACTGACGGCATAATAGATGTTGAGCGTGAGGGAAAATACGCTGTTGTGGAGGCTTACAAGAGTGCATACGGCGATGATGTGGAATTTGAATGTCGACAGGTTCTTAATATACTCAGCGAAAACATGGGGTTTTCGGGGTGGGAGAAAATGATACACGAGATAAACAGCATTGACACGGCTTTATACTCGGGAGTTATCCTCACCCACGGAAGCGACACCCTTGCTTACACTTCTGCTCTGCTTGGAATGTATTTCAGGCATTTTGATATACCCCTTTTTATTATCGCAAGCAACAAGCCCATTGGCGAGAAAGGTTCAAACGGGCTTTTCAACTTCACCTCGGCGGTGGGTCTTATAAAAGATGGAAAATACAAGGGCGTTTTTACGCTGTACGAGAGGGTCATGCTTCCTACTAGGGTGATACCTGCAGACACCTGTCGGGACAGGTTTGGGGTATATGGTTATGACGGCTTCAATGATTTTTCGGTTTTCAGCGGAGTGAGCGAGAATATGCTGTCACGCCCTAGGGAACGGATTTTCCATAATGATGTCAAATTTGGGAAGCGTGTTCTTTTTATTGAGGGCTGCCCTGCAATGGACTTCGGGTGCTTTGTGCCAAACGGGGACACGGCGGCGGTGCTTTACTCTCCTTATCACAGTGCGACGGCTTGCACTGACGTTTCAGAAGGGAAAAGCTATGCACTGACGGAATTTATCAAGCGGTGCATAACAAAGAACATCATGGTGTATATTTGCGGTCTGAAAAGAAAAGTGCCTATATACTCCACTGTGGCGGAGATAATAAAGGCAGGCAGCATACCAATATACACCACCTCAGCGGTGGCGGCTTATATGAAACTTCTGCTTGCTTACAATCAGGAGGAAATGCCTGTGAAAGAGGTCATGGGGAAAGACCTTTTCTTTGAGGAGGTAAAATTCTCATAAACATTGTTTCAGTTATTGACAAAATGCTGAGCTTGTGATAAAATCAAAGTATATTAAAATAGTATATTTAGAAAAAATTACAACGGAGGTAATAAAAATGGCAGACACAAAAATTTCAGACTCAGTTATTTATATTGGTGCGGACGATCATGACATTGACCTTTTTGAGAGCCAATATGTTGTGCCAAACGGCGTTTCGTACAACTCTTACGTTATCATTGACGAAAAGATAGCGGTAATGGACACTGCTGACCCTAGGGTAACGGACGTTTGGTTTGACAATCTTGAAAAGGCTTTGGGCGGCAGAAAGCCTGATTATCTTGTTGTTCAGCACATGGAGCCTGACCATGCAGGAAACATCAAAAAGCTTGCGGAGAAATATCCTGAAATGAAGATAGTGGGAAACGCAAAGACTTTCCCTATGATGAAGCAGTTTTTCACCATTGACGGGCTTGACGAGAGGTCTGTTGTGGTAAAAGAGGGGGATACTCTTTCCCTTGGAAGCCACACTCTTCAGTTCGTAATGGCGCCTATGGTACACTGGCCTGAGGTAATGGTGACATACGAGCAGAGCGAAAAGCTTTTGTTCTCTGCGGACGGATTCGGAAAGTTCGGCGCACTTGATGTTGAGGAGGACTGGGCTTGCGAGGCTAGAAGATACTATTTCAACATTGTGGGCAAATACGGCGCACAGGTACAGGCGCTTCTTAAAAAGGCGTCAGCCCTTGACATAAAGATGATACTGCCTTTACATGGCCCGATACTTAAAGATGACCTTGGTTACTATCTTGGACTTTACAACACATGGTCAAGCTATCAGCCTGAGAGCAAGGGCGTATTTGTGGCATTTGCTTCAATACACGGAAACACTGCAAAGGCGGCTGAAAAGCTTGGTGAGATGCTGAAAGAAAAGGGTGCGGAAAAGGTAGTAGTAAGCGACCTTTCAAGAAGCGACATGGCAGAAAATATCGAGGACGCTTTCAAATACGACAGGATAATACTTATGGCAAGCAGTTATGACGGTGGTGTGTTCCCTGTTATGGAGGACTTCCTTATGCACCTTAAATCAAAGAACTATCAGAACAGAAAGATAGGTCTTGTAGAGAACGGCTCATGGGCGCCTACTGCGGCCAGGGTCATGAAGGGCTATGTGGAAAACTTCAAGAATGTTACCATTGCCGAGCCTGTTGTGACTATACGCTCTACGCTTAACGAAGCTTCGGAAAAGGCTTTGGGCGAGCTGGCTGAGGTCATGGCTAAGGGTGAGTAGATTTCTCAAAATTAAAGGCGGGTAAAAAAATGCGGGCGACCTGAGGTCGCCCCTACAATAGTTTGTTGCAATCTTATAATATTGGTTAATACAGATATGCAAAAGGCAGGACGTGCGAAACGTTCTGCCTTTTATCTTTGTGTTATATCACATTGCCGTCTGTGGTGATTATTCTTACTGCCACGGGGATATTTTTGCCGCTGTCGGTGACGGCTTTTCTTACTGCGTGTTCTATTCCGCCACAGCATGGAACTTCCATTCGAGCTACTGTTATGCTGCGGATATTGTTTCTTTTCACTATCTCGCCAAGCTTTTCGGAATAGTCTGTGGCGTCAAGCTTTGGGCAACCTATGACGGTTATTTTGCCTGTCATAAAGTCAGAATGGAAACTGCCGCAGGCATAGGCTGTGCAATCCGCAGCGACAAGCAGGTCTGCACCGTCAAAGTATGGTGCGTTCACAGGTACGAGCTTTATTTGCACAGGCCACTGCATAAGCTGTGAGGGTGTCTTTGATGTCAGGATATCAGTTGGAGCAGGCTTTTTGGCAAAGGTTTTCATCATTGAACCTGGACAGCCATGGAAAACAGGCTTGCCAAGGCGTTTTTTGTTTTCTTCCACTGCCTTTTCGTCATAGGCGGCAGCTTCTCTCTCAACAAAGGATATGGCATTCGTTGGGCAGGCTGGAAGACAATCTCCAAGGCCATCGCAATAATCGTCACGCATAAGCTTTGCTTTGCCGTTCACCATGCCTATTGCGCCCTCGTGGCAGGCTTTAGCGCAAGCACCACAGCCGTTGCACTTTTCTTCGTCTATTTGTATTACTCTTCTTATCATATGGTTACCTCCGTATTTTTATTGATATCTTTTGTTTCGGCATAAAGCTCTTGACTTTATGCTATGATTATAATATAATCTTATCACAAAGTCTGTTGTAATTACAACAAAAGCATAAAATTATTTCGTAAAAACGAGGAAGATAAAATGGATAATAAATACATAAAGATAATAAAAGGCACTCCCCTTTTCCAGGGCATGAGCGACGAGGAGATAGCTCAGTTTCTCAGGCCTGACGGCAGTGGCATAAAAAGCTTTTGCAAGGACAGCTATATTTTTCACGCAGGAGACAAGACCGCTTATTTTGGCATACTTCTGGAGGGCAATGCGCTTATCGAGCGTGACGAACTTTGGGGCGGCAGGAGCATAATCGCTCCTTTAGAGGCAGGACAGCTTTTTGGAGAGGTCTATGCCTGCACAGGTGAACCGCTTGGGGTGAGCGTATGTGCAAAGGAGCAATGCACAGTGCTGTTTTTATCACCTGAGTCTATCATAAAGGAAAGTTCGACGCTGACGGCTAGGCTTCTAAAGATAACGGCTATGAAAAATCTCAGGCTCAACGAAAAGATACAAGTGATAACCCCCAGAACTATCAGAGAGCGTGTTATGGCTTATCTTTCTTCGCTTGCAAAAAAAAGCGGATCGCACATTGTCACGACGAATTTTGACCGTCAACAGCTTGCAGATTTTCTCTGCGTTGACCGCAGTGCGCTGTCAACAGAGCTTGGAAAAATGCACCGTGAGGGGCTGATAGAGCTCAAAGGTCGGGAGTTTATACTGCCCGAAAACTGCTCGTGCGGAACGTGATTTGTTAATTTATATGTAAATAATAAGTCATTTAACCATATTCATTTTTTTGCTCTTTTTAAAGAAAAATTGCATATTTTATATTGACACAACCTGCTTTGTGTTGTATAATATATATAGTGCCGCCGTGACAGTTCATAATTACTTAAACGTTTATTGTGGGAATGTATTTATTTACAAATGGTCACGGTATCGGGAAATTGATTGAAAGGATTGATTGCTTTGGCAAAGAAGAATGAAAGCATAAGCGACAAGATCGTTCGTTTGTATAAGGAGGGCTACTCTATCCCTGAGATAGCAAAGGAAATGGAGATGCCTAAGGACAATGTTCCGAGAATACTTGAAAAGCACTTCCCTGACTACACAAGCTTTGAACAGCCTGTAAGAGAGGGTGCTGATGAAAACGGCAACGGAAAAAAGAGCGTTTTCAATATGTCTGTAAGCGAACTTTTCGGAAAGAAGAACAAAAAGCAGGAGAATGTTGAGCCTGCAAAGGTAACTGTAAATCTGGCTATGGACGATGACGGATTTGTTGATCACAGTGTTGCGGCTATCGCTTCAATGCTTCAGAAAGGCAGAAGCGTAAACGATATCGCAGGATTCTTCAATAAAGATCCTGAGGATATCAAGGCTGTTCAGGGCTGCATGGACGAGCATTTCAAAAGAATGAATACATACAAGGGTCCAAAGGTCGACCCTGCGTCTGAGCCTAAGGAAGAGCCTGTTCAGAACATAACTGATCCGCTGGCGGCAAGCCTTGCAAGCGGCATTGCAAAGAGAAAGAGCAATATGTATGCAACAGGTATCGAAACACCTGCAAAGGCTGAACCTGCTTCCGCTCCTGTTCCTCCTGAGGACAATAGCGTTCACCTTGTTACTCCTGAGGCTCTCAAAGAGGCTGAGGAAAAAGCTAAGGCAGAGGAAAATGCAAAGGCTGAAGCTGCTGCGGCTGAGGAAGTTCCTACAATGGACGAGGTCGAGATGCCGTCCATCGAGCCTATAAGCCTTGATGACACAATGGTGGTTTCACCTGCCCCTGAGTCTACTATGCCGTCTATAGAAGACGAGATAGCTGAAAAGAAAGCTGCGGAAGCTGAAAATACAAATAATAATGAGGAGGGCGAGAATATGGGTATGAGTCCAATGGAAAAAATGCGTATGTTTGCGCAGGAGCAGATCGAGCTGAACAACAAGAAGATCGACGAGCTTAAGGCAAGCATTGCTGAAACTGAGGCAAAGTCTTTAGATCTCGGTAAGCAGGCAAGCGATATCTACGAGGAGATCGTTAAGCTTCAGGAAAAGGCTAAGGCACTCAACGCTGAGAAGGAGCAGGTTGATATTCAGATCAGTCAGGTAAACGCTGAGATCGAAGGCATCAGAAAAGAAAACAACGAATTCAAGAGCTATATGTAATAGCATCTTATTCAGATCATATAAGGCAGGAGGCTTCGGTTTCCTGCCTTTTTTATTTGCGAGGAATGAAGAGGAAAATAGCACAGATGATAAACGAAAGAAGCAGGACGTCGCATTTCTGCCAAGCAGAAATTGCGCCGCTCCCCTACAGGTGATGGCAGGCTGATGTTTTTTGATTAAAGTCAAACTTTTTACCTGAAAGTATTGAAAAATAACGGCAAATATGGTACAATGCTTTTATAAACCTTGAAAGGATTATTTATATGAGCAATATACTTATTCTGGCATTCCTGTTCTTTGCTGGGTGTCTGATAGGCTGGGGGATAGAAGTTATTTTCAGACGATTTGAGCCTAACAACAAAGCAAGAAAATGGATAAATCCCGGCTTTCTTATTGGTCCTTATCTGCCTTTATACGGCTTCGGGCTTTGCACCCTTTATCTGCTGGCGGGACTTGAAAAATTTATACACACTGACAACACGGCTTTGCAGAAGTTTATACTTTTTTTGCTTATGGCTATTGCAATGACAGTGATAGAGCTTATTGCAGGCGAGATATTCATTGTGAAAATGCACGTCAAGCTGTGGGACTACACTGGAAACAAATTCAACTATAAAGGCATAATATGTCCGTTGTATTCACTCATATGGGCAGCACTGGGCGCGGTCTATTATTTCTTTATACACCCATACATTCTTGACGCACTCAACTGGCTTGCGAATAATTTGGCGTTCTCGTTCTTTATTGGATTTTTCTATGGTGTTTTTGCTATCGACCTATTCTATTCCCTGAAGCTGGCAGAGAAGATAAAAACGTTTGCGGAAGAGAACGATATGGTCATCAGATACGAGGAGTTCAAACGGCACATCAGGGAAAGTTCAGAGGAGAGAAAAGAGAAATACAGATTTATGCTTTCCATGGGCTCAGGTGCAAGGCTTGGCGAACATTTGAAAAAGTATCGTGACAAACAGCGTGAGGAGCAGCGTGGACACAGGCTCAATGACTTTATATCAAAAATAAAAAAGTCGGATACATGAAAATTAACAAAATAACCATTGACAAAACATCAGCATGGTGATATACTGATTTCATATGTAAAAAACGTTGACGAAGACAGTAGGCTTTATGCGAAAATCTCAGCGAGCCGCCGACAGTGAGAGGGCGGTATGATTAGCTTCAGGCTGAATATCACTTCCGAGTTGCAGGCTGAAAATCAGTATGATAAGTAAGCTTCGCCGCTTTTCCTGCGTTAAAGGGAACGCATATGTCAGTATGCTGAAAAGGTGGTTTGCGAATGGCTTTACGGCTTTCGTCCTGTTTCAGGGCGGAAGCCTTTTTTATTGCATTTTATCTTTATGCGTAACTGATCGTTTATTACAAAATCAGAAAGGATTGATCTTCGTGTACAAAAAGGTTGACACCAATCTGAACTTCGTTCAGAGAGAAAAAGAAGTGGAAAAGTTCTGGGACGATAACAATATCTTTGAAAAAAGTATTGACAGCCGTAAAAAGGGCGAGTCCTATGTTTTCTATGACGGACCTCCAACGGCTAACGGCAAGCCGCATATCGGTCACGTTCTCACTCGTGCTATCAAGGATATGATACCAAGATACCGTGCTATGAAAGGCTATCAGGTACCTCGTAAGGCCGGTTGGGACACACATGGTCTGCCTGTTGAGCTTGAGGTTGAAAAGATGCTCGGTCTTGACGGCAAGGAGCAGATCGAGGAATATGGTCTTGAGCCGTTTATCAAGAAGTGTAAAGAGTCTGTATGGAAATACAAGGGCATGTGGGAGGACTTCTCAGGCACCGTTGGCTTCTGGGCTGACATGGAACACCCTTATGTTACCTATGACAACAACTTTATAGAGTCTGAATGGTGGGCTTTGAAGCAGATATACGAAAAAGGCTTGCTTTACAAGGGTTTCAAGATAGTTCCTTACTGTCCACGTTGCGGCACACCGCTTTCTTCTCACGAAGTTGCTCAGGGCTACAAGACAGTTAAAGAGCGTTCTGCTATCGTTCGTTTCAAGCTTGTTGGCAAGGACGAATACTTTCTTGCATGGACAACAACTCCTTGGACGCTTCCTTCAAACGTTGCCCTTTGCGTAAACCCTGATGAAACTTACTGCAAGGTAGAAGCCGCCGACGGCTACACTTATATTCTTGCCGAAGCGCTTCTTGACACTGTTCTCGGCAAGCTTGCAACTGAGGACAAGCCTGCATACAAGGTACTTGAAACTTACAAGGGCAAGGATCTTGAATATATTGAATACGAGCCGCTTTATGAGTGCGCAGGCGAAAGTGCAAAGAAGCAGGGCAAAAAGGGTCACTTTGTTACCTGTGACAGCTATGTAACTATGTCAGACGGTACAGGTATCGTTCATATTGCGCCTGCTTTCGGTGAGGACGACTCTAAAGTCGGAAAGAAGTATGATCTGCCTTTCGTTCAGTTCGTTGACGGCAAGGGCGACATGACTGCTGAAACTCCATATGCCGGAATGTTCGTAAAGGACGCTGACCCTGAGGTACTCAAAGACCTTGACAAGTCAGGCAAGCTTTTTGCCGCTCCTAAGTTCGAGCATGATTATCCGCACTGCTGGAGATGCGGCTCACCTCTTATCTACTATGCAAGAGATACTTGGTTCATCAAGATGACTGACGTTAAGGACAGACTTATCGCAAACAATGACACTATCAACTGGATTCCTGAGAGCATTGGTAAGGGACGTTTCGGTGACTGGCTGAAAAACGTTCAGGACTGGGGCATTTCAAGAAACAGATATTGGGGTACTCCGCTGAACATTTGGGAGTGCGAGTGCGGTCACAGACACTCTATCGGCTCTATCGAGGAGCTTAAGTCAATGTCAGACAACTGCCCTGATGATATCGAGCTTCACAGACCATACATCGACAATGTAACTATCAAATGCCCTAAGTGCGGAAAACAGATGCACCGTGTATCAGAGGTAATAGACTGCTGGTTCGACTCAGGTTCTATGCCTTTTGCACAGCACCACTATCCATTTGAGAACAAGGAGCTTTTCGAGTCACAGTTCCCTGCCGACTTCATTTCAGAAGCTGTTGACCAGACAAGAGGTTGGTTCTATTCACTCCTTGCTATCTCGACGCTTATTTTTGACAAAGCTCCATACAAGAACGTTATCGTGCTTGGTCTTGTTCAGGACGAGAACGGTCAGAAGATGTCAAAGTCAAAGGGCAACGCTGTTGACCCATTCGAGGCACTGGCTAAATACGGTGCAGACGCTATCAGGTGGTATTTCTACACCAACTCTGCTCCATGGCTGCCTAATAAGTTCCATGACAAGGGCGTAACAGAGGGTCAGAGAAAGTTCATGGGCACGCTTTGGAACACATATGCGTTCTATGTGCTTTATGCTGAGATAGACCAGTTCGACCCTACAAAGCACAAGATAGAATATGACAAGCTTTCCGTTATGGACAAGTGGCTGCTTTCAAAGATGAACTCTATGATAAAGGCTGCTGACGACAACCTTAACAACTACAGGATACCTGAGGCTGCAAAGGCTATGCAGGAGTTTGTTGATGATCTTTCCAACTGGTATGTAAGAAGAGGCAGAGAGAGATACTGGGCACAGGGTATGTCACAGGACAAGATAAATGCCTACATGACTCTTTACACTGCTATCGTTACGCTCTGCAAGTGTGCAGCACCTATGGTGCCTTTCATCACTGAGGAGATCTATCAGAATCTTGTGAGAAGCGTTGACAAGGACGCTCCTGAGAGTATCCACCTTTGCGATTATCCTGTTTGCGACGAGAACATGATAGACGAAAAGCTTGAAGCTGACATGGAGGAAGTTCTGGAGATAGTTGTTCTGGGACGTTCTGCAAGAAATGGCGCAAGCCTTAAAAACCGTCAGCCTTTGAGCGTGATGTACGTTGCAGCAGACCACCCACTTGACAGCTACTATATCGACATCATCAGGGACGAGCTTAACCTCAAGGACGTTCAGTTCTCAAATGATGTATCTGCATATATCGACTACAAGTTCAAGCCACAGCTCAAGACACTTGGTCCAAAGTACGGCAAGCAGCTTGGTGAGATAAGAACACAGCTTTCACAGCTTGACGGACACAAGGCTATGGGCGAGCTGAACGAAACTGGCAGCCTGAAACTCACGCTTTCAAGCGGTGAGATAGCACTTGACAAGGATGATGTTCTCATCGAGTCTGAGCAGAAAGAGGGCTTCTACACCCTTTCTGAAAACGGTGTTACTGTAGCTATCAGCACTGTTCTCACTCCTGAGCTTATTGAAGAGGGCTTTGTAAGAGAAGTTATCAGCAAGGTTCAGACAATGAGAAAGGATTCGGGCTTTGAGGTAATGGATCACATCACTGTTTCTGTAAGCGGCAGCGAAAAGGTTATGGCTGTTGTTGACAAGAACAGAGAGGCTATTTCTCATGACGTTCTTGCAGACGATATCGTTCTTGGCGAAAATGTCGGCAACGAAAAGGATTGGGATATCAACGGCGAAAAGGTTTCTATCGGCGTGAAGAAGAACTAATTCTGAGATATAAAAAATCAAGCAGGACAGCTTTCGGGCTGTCCTGCCTTTTTTGTTTTGGGTTATAAGCCATGCACAGCTCCCCCTACATAAAACACAAAAAATGGCGAGGTGAAAGACCTCGCCATTGATTTTTTTATATTACTTTCTTGCTTCCAGAGCGGAGATAGATTCCATTATCTTTGACATCTTCTCCTCTGCCTTTGCAAGCTTTGCCTTTTCGGCTTCGATAAGCTGTTCAGGGGCTTTTGCAAGGAAGCCCTGATTGCTGAGCTTCTTGCTAAGGAAGTCTATATCCTTCTGTGCGTTCTTTCTGTCCTTATCAAGACGTGCAAGCTCCTTGTCAACGTCTATGATATCGGCAAGCGGAATGAAGAATCTTGCACTGTCTGTAACAGCGGCGGCGCAATCCTTTTCCTCGCACTTATCTGTAATGATGACCTCAGATGCAGAAGCAAGTCTTTCAAAGAACATTACGCCCTGTGAGAATACCTCAGACTGAGCAGTTTCAATATAAAGCTTTGCCTTTACAGACGGCGGAACGTTCATTTCACCACGGCAGTTTCTTATGCTCTTTATGCCTGCGATTATCTTCTCAAATGTTGCTTCTTCATCGGCAAATTCAAGCTTTTCGTCATATACAGGATAATCCTGAACCATGATAGCTGTGCCGTCATTTACGAGAGCCTGCCAGATCTCCTCGGTGATATAAGGCATGAATGGGTGGAGCATTTTAAGCATTCCTTTCATTACCCACACGAGAACAGCCTGTGCTGTGGCTTCTGTTTCACCGCCTGCGGCTATTCTTGGCTTTGTAAGTTCGATATACCAATCGCAATAGATATCCCAGATAAAGTCATAAAGCTTTGAAACTGCTACGCCAAGCTCGAACTTATCAAGATTATCGTTTACTTCCTTTGCAAGAGTATTGAACTTTGATATTACCCACTTATCCTCAACATTGAGGTTTTCAGGGAGCTTATCAGCCTTGAAATCGTCAGGAAGATTCATCATGATAAATCTTGCGGCGTTCCATATCTTATTGGCAAAGTTTCTTGAGGATTTTACTTTATCCTCGATAAATCTCATATCGTTTCCAGGTGCGTTGCCTGTTGCAAGCATAAATCTCAAAGCGTCTGCACCGTACTGGTCAATGATAACAAGCGGATCGATACCGTTGCCGAGAGATTTTGACATCTTTCTGCCCTGTGAATCTCTAACAAGACCATGGATAAGAACAGTATCAAAAGGCTTCTGCTTCATGTTCTCCATGCCTGCAACTATCATTCTGGATACCCAGAAAGGAATGATATCATAGCCTGTTACGAGAGTGTTTGTTGGATAGAAATACTCAAGCTCCTCTGTCTTGTCAGGCCAGCCGAGAGTTGAGAACGGCCACAGTGCTGATGAGAACCATGTATCAAGAGTATCAGGGTCCTGACGCATTTCCTTGCCGCACTTAGGACAGCAAGCATGGTCTTCCTTTGTTACCACAGTTTCACCGCAATCGTCACAATAGAATGCCGGTATCTGATGACCCCACCAAAGCTGACGTGAGATACACCAATCTCTGATATCGTTCATCCAGTTAAGGTAGTTCTTTTCAAATCTTTCAGGAACGAACTTGATAGAGCCGTCCTCAACAGCCTTTATTGCAGGCTTTGCAAGCTCGTCCATTTTAACGAACCACTGGAGGGATACTCTTGGCTCGACTGTTGTTCCGCAGCGATAGCAAGTACCTACATTATGCTCATGGTCTTCAACATAAGCAAGGAAGCCGCCCTTTTCAAGGTCTTCAACTATCTTCTTTCTTGCCTCATATCTGTCCATACCTGCATACTCAGGATAATCGTCAACTATCTTTGCGTCCTCAGTGAGAACGTTGATAACAGGCAGGTTATGTCTTTTACCGACTTCAAAGTCGTTAGGGTCATGGGCAGGAGTTATCTTTACGACGCCTGTACCGAACTCCATATCAACATAGCTGTCGGCAACAACAGGTATCTCTCTGCCAACAAGCGGCAAAGTAAGTGTCTTGCCCACGATATCCTTATATCTTTCGTCCTTTGGATTTACTGCAACGGCAGTATCGCCCAGAAGTGTTTCAGGACGTGTTGTGGCAAGCTCTACATATCCGCTTCCGTCTGTAAGAGGATATTTCAGATGCCAGAAGTGACCAGCCTGATCTTCATACTCAACCTCTGCGTTTGAGATAGATGTACGGCAATGCGGGCACCAGTTTATTATTCTTTCGCCTCTATAGATAAGTCCCTTATTATAGTAGTTTATGAAAACTTCCTTTACAGCCTTTGAACAGCCCTCGTCCATTGTGAAACGCTCTCTGTCCCAATCGCAGGAAGAGCCGAGCTTTTTGAGCTGCTCAACTATTCTGCCACCGTATTTCTTTTTCCAATCCCATGCTCTTTCAAGGAAACCGTCCCTGCCGATATCGTCCTTTGTAAGACCCTCTTTACGCATAGCTTCAACTATCTTTGCTTCTGTTGCGATAGAAGCGTGATCTGTACCAGGTATCCACTCTGCAGCATATCCGCTCATTCTCTTCCAGCGGATAAGTATATCCTGCAAAGTTTCATCAAGGGCATGACCCATATGGAGCTGTCCTGTGATGTTCGGTGGTGGGATAACTATACAGTATGGCTCTTTCTTGGAATCAGGCTCAGCGTGGAAAAATCCGCCGTCAAGCCAATATTTGTAGATCTTATCTTCTACCTTATTAGGCTCATAAAGCTTTGAAAGCTCTTTTTTCATTATAAAACAATTCCTTTCGCAAATATTTTTCTATCACAGTATCGTGGCAAGACCAAGAGGTATTGCCTTTTTGCCGTCAGACTCGTGTCTTAGGCTGTCTGCGAAACGGAACTGTGAATTTCATTTGAAAGCTGAATTTGAGATCACACATTATATTCTTTCCTTTCCGCATGATATGGCATTACTGCACCTATTATAATATTATCTCACTTTTGCACCGAATTGTCAAGGGCTGATGACGGTATGGAACGAAAAAAGCAGAACAGCTTGAAACTGCTCTGCTGAGAGTGTTGAAAAAGACTCAAACAAGCGGGACGTCGAGGGCGCCGTCCCCTACAATTTGCATAAAAACGAATTTACGCTTACAGCTTGAAATGAACGGGCATACCGTTTTTCATTGCTATTTTTACCTCGCCTTGGATAAGTGGCAGGAAGTATCTTACGGCTTCCGGATTTACGTCATTGCCGTCCTCGCTTAACCACTGGGCAGGGAAGAATTTTTCCTTATTTGCAGCATCATGGGCGTCAACGCTGTCAACGGTCACAACATAAGGCACGTCGCTGATACGCTTGAATATCATCATTTTACCTGTTTTCCCTGCAAGAGCCGCTTTTACGCCTGCTGAGCCTATTTCCTCGGCTTCGTCTATATCCGTCTTTGAGCAGATATGAGAAGAACATCTCTGCATAACGTTAAGTTCAATAGAACGGACTTTACAGCCGATATTCTCTTTAACGAGCTGTTCAAGTGTCTTTCCTATGCCAGAGAGATACTCGTGACCGAAATTATCCACAACTCTCGGCTTATTTTCCTCGCCCTTAAGCTTTACGCCCTCGGAAACTGCGATGATAACGGCTTTGTGCTTTGCCATTTGATTTCTTATGTCCTCGAGGAACTTTTCGGCGGTAAAGTTATTTTCAGGGAGATAGATAAGGTGAGGGGCTATCTCGTCATTTGCTCTGAGTACGCAGGTGGAAGCTGTGAGCCAGCCAGCGTGTCTGCCCATTATCTCAACGATAGTGACGGACTCGATAGAATAAACCGAGCTGTCACGGATTATCTCCTGAACCGTTGCGGCAACATACTTTGCAGCAGAGCCGAAGCCTGGTGTATGGTCTGTTACAGGCAGGTCGTTATCTATAGTTTTTGGTATGCCTATAACTCTTATCTTTGAATTTCTTGCCGCAAGATAATCGGAAAGCTTTGCCACGGTATCCATAGAATCGTTTCCTCCGATATAAAAGAAAGCTTCTATCCTATGCTTTTCAAGGCAGTTCAAGATACGCTCATATGTTTCACCGCCCTCCTCAACATCAGGAAGTTTATAACGGCATGAGCCGAGAACTGTTGACGGTGTCTGTCTTAGAAGCTCCATATCCTCGTTTGTTTTTATAACAAGCTTAAGATCTATGAGCTGGTCGTTTATGATACCCTCGATACCATTGAGCGAGCCGAAAACGGCGTCTATCTGTGGAGTTTTCACAGCCTGTTTGAAAACTCCCACCAATGAAGCGTTGATAGCGCAGGTAGGTCCTCCTGATTGTGCAACGGCAATATTCATTATCATCAATCTCCTTACAGCTTACTGAGAATATTAAAATTCTCATATTTGTTATTATTATAGCATATTATATATACAAATAAAAGGGTTATGAAAATTTATTAACATATTTTTTCCCTTTGTAACAAAACAAGCCTTCAGGAAAACGTTATATCTATCCACTTTGATAATTTTCACATCTATTACATAAAAATGCCTCCCGATTTACACCATATTGTTATAAAGTAAATGTAAATCGTAACCGAATTTTAATTGACAGAACAGTTTATATTTTGTATAATTAAAGATATAGACACGAAATGTGTCGAACTCTAGTCAATGAACCGAAAGGAAGAATATAAATAATGCCTGACAACAGAAACAATAAAGGCTACTATCGTCCTGAACAGAATCGCAGACCGCAGGGTCAGAACAGACCTCAGCAGCAGGAAGGCTCCACTTGGCTAACTCCTACTGTAAAGGGAATAATAGCGATACTGCTGACTGTACTTGTGGTAGCCATAGTAATAATGGTATTTGCAAAAACTCTTTTTGTGAACACCAACACCACTCCGAAAAAAACCGGTACGATAACTTCTACGGAATACATTCCGCCAAAGACCACCACCACTTCGGAAGAGCCGCAGAAAACATCTAAAAAGTCCAAAAAGACCACTGAGCCTGACGAAGATCCATATGGCGGTGATAAAGATGACAACGGTGACGCTGTCGGTGATATCCAGTGCATAAGTGCAGTTTATCTCCACCCACAGCCTACATCGAGCAGTGAAAATCTTCTCACTATCCCATCGGGTGCGACCTGCAAATACTACCGCAACGAAAACGGCTGGTATTATGTTGAATATAATGGCACAAAGGGCTACGCATGGCAGACATTCTTCTCGACGCCACCACAGTAATGTGTTTTACGATTTCTTAAATAACGCAGAAAGTGCAGCATGGAAATATGCTGCACTTTCTGTTTATATACGCAAAAAAGCGGAGGTGTTGTCCTCCGCTTGATGTAGCTTATCATACAGATAGAACGTGTTAAATAGCGGGCGAACGCTGTTCGCCCCTACACACAAATGCTACAATTAGAGCTCTACCTTATAGTCCTCTGAGCCTACGCCCTTTACAGTGTAGTAAGCAACGCCCTCTTCAGGCTTGATGTATACTGAAACTGTCTTTGGTGTTCTGTGACCCTTTGCCTTGTAGTCAGCCTTTGCAGCAGCCACTACAGCTTCAACATTTATCTCTACGCCTGCGAACTGAACGAATACCTCGTCCTTTATCTCAGCCTCAACTGCTTTCTTTACAGTTTCCTTCTTTGCCTTTGTTGCCTTTGCTGCGGTCTTTACTGCCTTTTCTGCCGTCTTGACAGCTTTCTTTGCTGTTTCCTTTACTGCTGCGCCTGTCTTTTCAGCAGCAGACTTTACCTCAGCCTTGACTTCCTTTACAGCTTCTTCTGCCTTCTTGTCAGCGGTGATCTTCTTTTCAGCCATTGTAAAACCTCTCCTTTAAAAGTGTTACTAATTACTTATCCACAGCCTCTTTAAGAGCCTTGCCTGCCTTGAATGCAGGAACCTTCTTTGCAGGAACATGGATAGGCTTCTTTGTGGCAGGATTGATAGAATCCTTAGCTGCACGATCTCTTACCTCAAATGCACCAAAACCTACGATAGATACCTTTTCGCCCTTTGCAAGTGCCTCTGTGATAGTTTCTGTTACAGCCGCAAGTGCCTGCTCTGCTTCCTTTTTAGAATAGCCGCCCTTTTCTGCTATTGCGGATATCAGATCATTTTTTGTCATTTTGAATCTACCTCCGTTATAATTTTTTACATTGTTTTTATGCTGTTATTATAACGTATTTGACCCCTATTGTCAATTAATTTGCCCGATTTTGCGTGCTTTCTTGCAATCTTTGTAGCTTTACATAAAAAAGAGGCATAGTCACCGCTTGATTTTTGTACTTATTCACACGTTGGAAATAGTATTTATAATTTAGCCATAATTAACTTTCAGCCAGCATCATTATTTTTTTATAAACGCCTATTTTTCGCACTTTGTAAAAATCACCCACAAAATATTCTTACATATATTTCATTTCAAAGTTCATTAAATATTTACATTCTTTTATATATTCTCTCATGCAACATAATTCATTTTTTCAATCCGTATTTTTCATAAAAAGCCTCAACATCGCTGTCGCTTTTCACAAGCTCGGGATACATTATCTCACGAGTGTTGCGGTTATAAAAGCCGATAGTTTTCTCGCCTGTGCAGGTGCTTGACATTATTTTTATCTCCATTCCCCTGCACTCCTCAGGGACGGGCTTGACAGTTTTCTTTTTGAAAATTCCCATGGAAACTCCCCCTAATATTTTTTCAAACGTCTTATATAAGCGAAAGTGTAGTCCTCGCCTTTATCACGAAGCATTGTAAGGAGCTTCTCCAAAAGGTCTGATGTTTCAGGGTGGATGGCTCTTGTCTTTTTTGCTCTTAAAAAGTACGCAAGAGGTGCACCGTCGTCGTATTTGTCTTTCATATATATCTTGCTTGCGGCAACTCTGTCGCAGAACATTTCTTTCACATATTTAAGGGGCATTTTCACAGGGGTCATCAACTTAGTCCGCAGGTCATAGTCCGTCCAATATTCAAAGTGATGCTTATTTCTTCCCTTGTGATGCATCCAGCCGTAAGAAAATCCGTATTCTTCACGCTCTGCTTCATGGGGCGAACGTGTGCCTTGATAATATTTACAGCCCTTGAGAAACTCCTCCGGGGAATATTTTGAAAGGTCATGCCTCAGACCCTGCCACAAAATGCCTGCCTTATAGCAGTTTTTTATCACTCCGTGGCGATGTCTTGTAATGGTCTTGAAATGCTCCCATGCCTTTATCAAAACGCTCATCTCCTCTGCATTTCATCTTGTGACCTTATTATACTACTTTTGCGTTATTATTTCAACAGCCTGCGGTCATTTTCTGCTGCCGCAGATATCAAGCAGGGGACACTCGCTGCAGCGTTCTCCCCTTGCCTTGCAGTATTCACGTCCGAACAGTACAAGGCGGTGACAGAAATCAGAGGATCTCTCAGGGGGAAGTATCTTTCTCAGATCCTCTTCCACCTTTGCAGGCTCTTTATTTTTTGTAAGCCCAAGTCTGCCGCATATCCTTATACAGTGGGTATCAGTTACCACCGCAGGCTTATGAAAAACATCTCCCATAACAAGATTTGCCGTCTTTCTGCCTATGCCTGCAAGGGTAGTGAGCTTTTCTATGGTATCAGGTATCTCACCGTCAAAGTTATCCATTATCTGTCTGCACATTGCTACGATAGAGCGAGCTTTTGTTTTATACAGACCGCATGGGTGTATTATCTCCTCGATATCAGCAACATCTGCATTAGCAAAATCCTCAATGGTCTTATATTTTGCAAAAAGCTCTTTCGTGACGATATTCACCCTTGCGTCTGTACACTGTGCAGAAAGTCTGCCTGCTATCATAAGCTCGTGAGGCTTTTTATAGTCAAGGGAGCATATGCCCTCGGGGTAGACCTGCTCTAGCCTTTCCACTATCATTTGTGCACGTTCTTTCTTTGTCATCGGTACTGCTCCTTTGTTTATAAGTGCTTTATTACTTTATATTGTACACTTTTTTGCAGGATTCGTCAACCAAAATTTCATATCAGGGACGATATTTCAGCGGGTTTGTGCGTTATACCGGCATAAAAATGCGTTTTGTCATTTTTGCGGGCTGAAACAGCTTTGGTCACAGTGCAATGATTTGTCGACATTTCACGGAAATTTTACACGAATTATGAATTTATAATCGTGATTTTACTTCACATTTCAAAAAAAGGCTTTGATTTTTATACAATTTCAATAAAATTATGAAATTTTGTATTTTACTACTTGCAAATTGCAAAATAGTGTGTTATAATAAGTAAGTGATGTGCGGAATGAGTAAAAAAGCCGTGCACAAATTATAATTTATAAGATGGGAGTTTTAATAATGGCTTTGAACAATGCGTATCTTGAAAGCGTTTATGAGAAGGTTGAGAAGAGAAATCCCGGCGAAAAGGAATTCCTCCAGGCAGTATATGAGGTACTGGAAAGCCTCATTCCTGTTGTAGAAAAGAGACCTGACCTTGTTGAGGCAGGTATAATCGACAGAATAGTTGAGCCAGAAAGACAGATCATTTTCCGTGTTCCTTGGGTAGATGACAATGGCAAGGTACAGGTAAACAGAGGTTTCAGAGTTCAGTTCAACTCTGCTATAGGACCATACAAGGGCGGTATCAGACTTCACCCTTCAGTATGTGCATCAGTAATCAAGTTCCTCGGCTTCGAGCAGATCTTCAAGAACAGCCTTACAGGTCTTCCTATCGGCGGCGGTAAGGGTGGTTCAGACTTCGATCCTAAGGGCAAGTCTGACGGAGAAGTTATGAGATTCTGCCAGAGCTTCATGACAGAGCTTTGCAAGCACATCGGTGCTGACACAGACGTTCCAGCAGGCGATATCGGTACAGGTGCAAGAGAGATCGGCTATATGTTCGGTCAGTACAAGAGAATCAGAAACGAATTCACAGGCGTTCTTACAGGTAAGGGTCTTTCATACGGCGGATCACTTGCAAGAACAGAGGCTACTGGTTATGGCCTTTGCTACTACACAGCTGAGATGATCAAGTGCATGAAGAATGAAACATTCGCAGGCAAGACAGTTGTTGTCTCTGGTTCTGGTAACGTTGCTATCTACGCTACAGAGAAGGCTACAGAGATGGGCGGCAAGGTAGTTGCACTTTCTGACTCTAATGGTTATGTATACGATCCAAACGGCATCAACCTCGATGTTGTTAAGCAGATCAAGGAAGTTGAGAGAGGCAGAATCAAGGAGTATGTAAACAGAGTACAGGGTGCTGAGTACCACGAGGGCTGCAGCGGCATTTGGACTATCAAGTGCGACATCGCTCTCCCATGCGCTACACAGAACGAGATCAACGAAGAGTCAGCTAAGGCTCTTGTAGCTAACGGTGTATTTGCTGTTGCTGAGGGTGCTAATATGCCTTCAACACCAGAGGCTATCGCTGTATTCCAGAATGCAGGCGTTCTCTTTGGACCAGCTAAGGCTGCTAACGCAGGCGGCGTTGCTACATCAGCTCTTGAGATGTCACAGAACAGCGAGAGACTTTCTTGGACATTCGAGGAAGTTGACGCTAAGCTCAAGAACATCATGACAAACATCTTCCACAACTCATACAATGCAGCTAAGGAGTACGGTCTTGAAGGCAACCTCGTTGCAGGTGCTAACATCGCAGGTTTCCTGAAGGTCGCTGACGCAATGAAGTGGCAGGGTATCGCTTACTAATATAAGCGTATAAACAAAGCTATATACGAAGCGGACAGTCAACTGACTGTCCGCTTTTTTTATATCATGCCAGACTTATGGGAATGTTCCCATAGGTCTATTTCACCTGATTTTCTTTTATTATCCTGCCACGCTCAAAAGCACAAGCATTCTCAAGCGTTGTGCGGCTTATGGCGGCTAGGGCTTCTTCGGTGAAAAAGCCCTGATGAGAGGTGACGATAACGTTAGGAAAAGACAGAAGCCTTGCGGTCACGGAGCTTTCTAGGATATCCTCCTGTCGGTTTTCAAAGACGTTCTCTGTTTCTTCCTCATAAACATCAAGACCCACTCCGTGGAATTTTCTGCTTCTGATACCTTTTATAAGGTCTTCGGTATTCACAAGCGCCCCTCGGGAGGTATTTACAAAAACAACATTCTCTTTCATAAGGGAGATAGTTTCAGTATTGATAAGATGATAGCTTGATTCTGTCAGTGGGCAATGGAGCGAGATAAGGTCGCTTTCCCGCAGGACTTCGCTAAGGGGATAATACTTCACGAAGTCAAGGTCAGGGTTTTGATAAACGTCATAAGCTATAACACGCATACCAAAGCCGTGGCATATCCTGCACATTGCCGCACCTATCCTGCCTGTGCCTATTATACCAGCAGTCTTGCCATGAAAATCAAGTCCCATAAGACCATTCAGGCTGAAATTGTTCTCTCTTACCTTTATATAGCCCTTGTGTATTCTTCTTGTGACCGCAAGCGCAAGCGCCATGGCGTGTTCTGCCACGGCTTCCGGAGAATACCCAGGCACTCTAAGCACGGTTATGCCGTATTTATCGGCGGCTTTTATATCAACATTATTATAGCCTGCACATCGCATAAGAAGAAGCTTTACACCGTGTTCATGGAGCCGTCTAAGCACTGAGCCTGTTATCGTTGAGCTTACAAAGGCACACACGCCCTCACAGCCCTCGGCCAGCCTTGCTGTGTCTTCCGTCAAGTCGGCTTCAAGGTAGACGCTTTCTATATCGGGATAGTTTTTTCGCTGCTTTTCAAATGAATCTATATCATACTGCTTTGCGTCATAGAATATTATTTTCATGAAAACTCCTCCAAATTTTAAAGTATTTCATTTTACGCTTGTATTTTTTGCAGCTGTTTATAAAAATATACGGCTTTTGCCTTAATAAGATAAAATTATCAAAGGTTGACAATTGTGCATAAATAGGATATAATATAGGTATCGGTATGTAAAAATATACTTTAAATATACTTTAAATGCCTGTTTTCTACAGAAAGGATATGATGCCAATGTCACAATTTTCGGAACTTCTCAAAGAATACATAAAGAAAAAAGATATTACTATAAAAGCCCTTGCCGAAAAATGTGGTATCGACAGAACATATCTTCATAAGATACTCAAAGGTGAAAGGAAAGTGCCAAGCGTAGATTTTGTAGAAAATATAAGCTTGCAGCTCATGCTTTCCACAGAGGATAAAAGCAGACTCATGGAGCTTTATAACATTTCTGAGATGGGGGAAGATGTCTACAATCGCCGTAAGCAGGTGTCAAAGATAATACACGATATGGCAAACACCAACATGGAAGAGCCTGACGCTCTGACTTTCAAGACAGAAGTTGATATTGACTCTGTGCCTGAGATATCCATCTACACCGACAAACGTGAGCTTAGAAAAAACCTGCAGGTGCTTATATGCAGCGATGTTCATAACGGTTCTGACATTCAGGTCATCGCTCAGCCAACAGAGTTTCTTACCAATCTGCTGTCCATTGCCGCAGAAGGCAGCGAGTCTGCCATAAACCATCTGTTCTTCTTTGACAACACCTCAGGTGAAAAAAACACCGCAAAATACAATCTGGATATTTTTCCGTTCATATGTCACCTTGCACAAAAGCATGAAAAATATGAGGCTTTTTATTATTATGAGGGTGCGTCGGCATATTTCAACTCCACGAACATCATGCCAAACATAATGATAACGAATAATTTTCTGATCAGAACAGACAGCGATTATTGCGAGGGCGTTATATACAGATCTAAGCCTATGGTAGAATTTTATATGCGGCAGTTTGAAAAGTTCAAGACAAAATGTGCAAAGCTTCTCGACCACGCCGTGGATATTCTGGAATATGTTTACTTTTGGTACGATGACAACGCAAATTTTATCGGCGTGGATTTTCAGCCATGCACCATGCTTTGTCTTACAGAGGATATATACAACGCCCATGCACTTTTGCCAGCTGACGCAAAGGAATTTGTAAAAGCAAAGCTCACCATGGGCAAGAAGGCTCTTTCTGAACACAAATTTGTAAATCTGTTCAGTGAAAAGGGTCTTGCAGAGTTTATGACGACGGGAGAGATTTTTGAGCTTCCGAGAAATTCATATACTTTTCCCACTCTTGCAGAACGCAAGATAATGCTACAGATAATGATATCGCTTTGTGAAAACGGCATGGCAGACTACAGGATAATAAAGAACGACTATTTTGCGGTGTCGAAAAATCTTTGTATCAACATTTCTGACAACACAAGTCTTAACATCATTGCCAGAAACAACTGCTTCTCTGATTTTTCTTATTTGAAGATAAGCGAAACGAGCCTTGTTCAGGCTTTCTGGGATTATTTTCAGCACTTTATAGATTCTGACGCTGTTTGCTCACATGAGGAAACTATCGAGATACTCAGGTCTTATTTGTAAAAAATGGGCGACTAAAAGCCGCCCACTGTAATGATATTATTTAAGCTGTTCACGCATTAAAGTGAGCAGCTTTTTTTCACGCCTTGACACCTGCACCTGTGACATACCAAGTTGTTTTGCCGTTTCCATCTGAGTTTTATTCTGAAAATATCTCAGGTATATAAGCTTTCTATCCTCCGCTTCAAGGGAAGCTATGACCTGACGGAGAGAGAGCCTGTCAGCAATTTCTATGTCAGGAGCATCAACAGGGATATCTATTTGTCCGTGGCGGTCGTCTTCATCTGAGCTTTCAGTAAGACTAACAGGGGGCAGGGCGACGTTCATGGCTAGAGTAACGGCTTCTTCGCTTTCTCCTGACAGCTCACAAAGCTCGCTTACTGTAGGTTCTCTCCCCTGCTGTATTGAAAATCGCTCACGCTCTCTTGCAAGGCGCATGGAAAGCTCTTTTATGCTCCGTGACACTTTTATCGTGCCACCGTCACGGAAAAGACTTTTTATCTCCCCTAATATCACTGGCACTGCATAGGTGGAGAATTTCACACCACGGTCGCTGTCAAAGGCTTTCGCAGCTTTTACAAGACCTATACAGCCTGCACCGTAGAGGTCGTCATACTCTATGCCACGGTTGCGGAAGCGGTTTGCGCACAGGTGAACAAGCCCCAGATTTTCTTCTGCAAGAGGGGTCTCGACTATGCTGCTCATTTTATACTCTTTCTTTCAAGGTTTTTTCAAGGATAAGGGTAGTTCCTTCTCCAAGCTTGCTGCGCACCTTCACTTTATCCATAAAACTTTCCATGACCGCAAAGCCAAGGCCTGCTCTTTCCTCCTCAGGTGCAGTGGTGAAAAGCGGCTGCATAGCCTGCTCTATATCAGCGATACCGCAGCCCTTATCCCTTATTTTTATGTAGACGTGTCTGTTCTCGAATATCCTTATCTGCATGAATATCTCCCCTAGGGTGTTTCGGTATCCGTGGACAATGGCGTTTGTGACTCCCTCTGACACTGCGGTCTTAACATCTGCAAGCTCGTCGATCTGAGGGTCAAGCTGAGTAAGGAAACCGCTGACTGCAACTCTAGCAAAGCGCTCATTTTCAGAATAGCTGGGAAAACTGACTTTCATTTCATTAAGGGGTTTTCGTTTCAATTTTATCACTCTCCTTTGTTTTGTCATCGGGGCTTTCATTCTGTTCCTGAGCTGCTTTCTTCTCTTGTATATACGGGGCAATATCCGTGACTATCTTTGTGAGTCTGTGCATACCTGCAAGCTGCAAGACCTTTCGGATATAAGCAGGAGGCGACGCCACTATCACCTCGCCACCCATTTCTGACATTATCCTGTATCTGCCCATAACAAGTCCAATGCCTGAGCTATCCATAAAAGTCACCTGAGAATAGTCGAGGATAAGGGTAAGAGGGTTATGGCTTCTAATGGCTTTATCTATCTCTCCCCTGAAATATTTTGCTGTATGGTGGTCGATATCGCCGCATATCTCTGCCACAAGAGTTCTGGCTGACGGATAGTTTTTTATCTCCACATTCATGCTTTATCATTCCTTTCATCTTTTCGTTTTATCCGCTGAAAATATATTATCACTTACAGTGGGATTTTTTTGTCGCATTATTGCATGAATGGAAAAAGGGCATAAAAAAAACAGGAACACACATTTGTGTGTCCCTGCCTAGGAAAATTATTATGTTCTATGCTTATGTATTAAAGTCCGTTAGGATTATTCTTAATGAAGTTCCAGCTATCTGCTGTCATTTCATCAAGACCATATTGTGCTTCCCAGCCAAAGACCTTCTTTGCCTTTGCTGTATCAGCATAGCAGGTTGCGAGGTCGCCTGCACGTCTTGGCTTTACTACATATGGAAGCTTCTTTCCGCAGGCTTTTTCAAAGCTGTGAAGAACGTCATAAACGCTTGAGCCTTTTCCTGTGCCGAGGTTTACGGCTTCAACACCCTTGTTTTCCATTACATACTTGACTGCGCAAAGGTGACCCTTAGCAAGGTCAACAACGTGGATATAATCTCTTACACCTGTTCCGTCAGGGGTATCGTAATCGTCGCCAAACACACCGAGCTTTTCAAGCTTTCCTACTGCTACCTGACAGATGTAAGGAAGCAGATTGTTTGGTATACCGTTAGGGTCTTCGCCGATAAGACCGCTCTTATGTGCGCCGATAGGGTTGAAGTATCTCAGAAGTGAAACTGACCAGTCGTTGTCGGAAACATAAACATCTCTCAGTATCTGCTCTATCATTACCTTTGTATAGCCATAAGGGTTTGTTGCTGATGTAGGCATATCCTCCGTATATGGAGCTTTGTTTACAGGGCCGTAAACTGTTGCGGAAGATGAGAAAACTATCTTCTTACAGCCGTATTTTCTCATTGCCTTGATAAGCATGAGAGTGCCTGTGATGTTGTTATGGTAATATTCAACAGGCTTCTGAACAGATTCGCCAACCGCTTTAAGACCTGCAAAATGTATAACAGCGTCTATCTTGTTTTCTTCAAATATCTTTTCAAGCGCTGCAAGGTCAAGAAGATCTGCCTCATAAAAAGCAAAGTCCTTGCCTGTTATCTTCTTTATTCTGTTAAGAGCCTCCGGCTTTGAGTTTGAAAAGTTATCAACTATAACTACTTCATAGCCTGCTTCAAGAAGCTCAACGCAGGTGTGGCTTCCGATAAATCCTGCTCCGCCTGTAACGAGTATTTTTGCCATATTCTTTACCTCCCAAATATGTCAGGTTTTTTCTTACACTTACATTATACCATATTTTCACGTTTTTGCAATACCATTTTTGTTTCAAACACATGGATTTTTGTTGCAAAGAGAATAAAAATATGCTATCATATCTATAACAGACTATCTCACAGAAAGGAACACACAGAATGAATACAGACCGCCATTCCTTTAAATCAGACCAGACGGACGCACTTTCGCTGTCAGTATACAACGTGGGCTATGAAAAATGTCAGGGGCTTCACAGTTGGGGAAGCGGCGTTCGTGACCATTATCTTATCCACCACATCATAAGTGGCAAGGGCGTATACAAAACACCGCAGGGAGAGTATCACCTTAGCGCAGGGGACACTTTTCTCATTTACCCCTACACTGTTATAACATACACTGCAGACAAGAACGACCCATGGGAATACTACTGGGCAGGCTTCAACGGCTCTGACGCTGAATTTATCCTTGATCGTGCAGGCTTCACAAGAGACTGTCCCGTTATCTCCGCAGACTTTGGAAGCGAGCTTAAAGACAGTCTTGAACGCATTTATCGTCTTAGTGGAAACAGAAGTTCAGACCTTGTGAAAATGACAGGTCAGCTTTACATCACGCTGGGCATTCTTATGGAACGCTCGGGAAGTCAAAGCCGTTCGGGGAGCACCGCAAAGGGATATGTCACAAAGGCGAAAAACTACATTGCACACAACTACACCCTTGGGATAGGGGTCGAGAATGCCACCGATTTCGTTGGCGTGAGCCGTGCCACGCTATATCGGGCTTTCATGGAATACGAGGGGCTTTCTCCTGCACAGTATATAACTGATTTCCGTGTGAACGCCGCCTGCCGTTTGCTGGAAGAAACTGAGCTTCCTGTGTCGGCTGTGGCAAGGTCGGTAGGATATAATGACAGCCTTTATTTTTCAAGGATATTCCACAAGACAAAGGGTGTGTCACCTACGGAATACAGGGCTGACGCTTTGTGTACAAAAGGTGAAAACAAGGCGTTTTCGGTTGACAAGGGTATATAAATGAGATATAATAAATAGGTATAATCAGCTACGAAAGGGTCTTAAACAATGAATTTCTTTATGGTCGGCTCGTTTTTCATGCTTTTCATGCTAAACGCAGGCTGGACTTCTAATTACGTTATAAAGCTTGTAGGCTTTTTATTTTTCGCAGTGGGAACGGCTGAGGCTGAAGAACGCACTGACGCTTTCGCACATCTTAAAAAGCCTGCTTACACTTCTTCCGCTATGTGCGCTCTTGCGGTGGTATGTCAGCTTCTATTGAAGCTTCTCTCCCCTGCGGCAATGGCGGCGAACGTTATAAGCATTTTGCTGTCGGCGGCAACTGTCTATATGTCACTGAACCTTATGAGAATGTTCCTTGTGGCGCTTGACAGCCACAGAGAGCTTGTGGAAGACGTTTCAAACATTGTAAGGCTTCAGGGCAGTTTCAACAAGCTTGCTCTCATGACGTTTATTTACTTTGGGGGCGACCTGCTCAACAGACTAATACCACTAGAGTTCGTCACCACCCTTGCAGGCGTTATTGCGGCAATAGCAAAGATACTTGTGTATATTTTCCTGCTCATCATGCTTTACAGCTTCAACAAGCTGAGGACAGATTATGAAAAACGCCGTGAAAGAGAAAACAAATAAGGATATTTCAAGAACGTCATGTTCACAAATGGCGTTCTGTTTTGTGTATAAAGGCAACAAAGAATAGGAGAACGAAAAATGCTATCAATAATAATACCAAGCTATAACGAGGAGGGCAACGTTGCAAAATGTGCTTCTGTTGTTTCAAAGCTTCTCAGCGAAAACGGTATAGACTATGAGCTTGTTTTTGTAAACGACGGCTCAAAGGACAGAACATGGGATATAATCTCAAACCTTGCACGCAATGACGAGCATATCGTGGGCGTGAACTTTTCAAGAAATTTCGGTAAGGAGAGCGCAATTTTCGCAGGACTTGAAACTGCAAAGGGTGACGCCTGCGTTCTGCTGGACTGTGATTTGCAGTTCCCGCCTGAGGTCATAATCGAGATGTACAACATCTGGAAAAACAATGACGTTGACATTGTTGAGGGCAGAAAAAATTCCCGTGGAAAGGAAAACCCTGTATACAAATTTTTCTCTCTGTGGTTTTACAAGATGATAAACAAGTCAAGCGGACTCGACATGGAAGCGGCTTCCGATTTCAAGCTTCTTGACAGGGCTGTGGTAGATTCACTGAATGCAATGCCTGAAAGACTGACGTTTTTCAGAGCAATGTCAAGCTGGGTAGGCTACAAGACGGAGCGTGTATATTTTGACGTTGCTGACAGAGAGATAGGCGAATCAAAGTGGTCTGTAAAGGGGCTTTTCAAATTCGCCATAAACAGCATAACCTCTTTTACCTCTGCGCCTTTGCAGATAGTGACAGTATGCGGTGTTATAACGTTTATTTTCTCTGTCATACTGGGACTTCATACCCTTATCAAAAAGCTTATCGGTGCGTCGGCGGTAGGATTTTCAACTGTCATAATCCTACAGCTTCTCACATCGAGTATAATAATGTTCAGTCTTGGAATAATAGGCTTTTATCTCTCAAAGATATACGAGGAGATAAAACAGCGACCTAGATACATAATCCGTGATATCATAAGAAAAGACGACGAGGAGAAAAAGAATGGAAAAGACTAAGACATCTCCCCTTTCATTTATAAAAAAATGGTGCTATGATAAGCGGCTGTACTTTTTGGTGTTCTTTCTGCCTGTGGCAATAATGTTTTCTGCCTATGCGTTTTTCAAGATACACCCTATAGGCGACAGCTCGGTGCTTGTGCTTGATTTGAACGGTCAGTATGTTTACTACTACGAGCAGTTCCGTGACGCTTTCCATGGCAACGGCAGTTTTATCTACAACTGGTCACGAAACCTCAGCGGAGAAATGTTCGGTGTGTTTGCATATTATCTTGCAAGCCCTTTTATGCTGATACTTGTGCTGCTGCCGAGAACGATGATGGCGACCTCTATCCTTATTTTACAGCTTGCAAAGATAGGCACGGCGGCTGTGACGTTCATGTTCTTCTTAAAAAAGATATCAGTGCAGAAGCCTAAGCCTATCTCACTTATCATATTTCCTACCATGTATGCTCTTATGTCATACATGGTGGTACAGCTTATGGACCCCATGTGGCTTGACGGACTTATCTATCTGCCGCTTATATGCTGGGGCGTTCACAGGCTTGTGGACGAGGGCAAGCTTGCACCTTATATTCTGCCGCTTGCGCTTATGTTCATTGCACATTTCTACATCGGCTATATGGTGGGAATTTTCACGTTTTTCTATTTCTGCTGGTACTGCCTTTCAAGAGAGGGCAGGATATTGCCGAAAAAGTTCTTCTCACGCTGTGTGGCTTTCGGTATCGGCACGCTTGTTGCACTTATGTGTGCGGCGTTCGTTCTTATACCAGTCTACAATTCTTTGAAGCTCGGCAAGTTTGAATTTACTGACCCTGATTTCTCACTTGCAACGCAATTTGATTTCCTTACGTTCATAACAAAGCTTTTCCCAATGTCATATGACACTGTTTACCCTGAGGGTATGCCTATGATATACTGCGGAGCGGCTGTATTGATACTTGTTCCGCTGTTCTTTATGAACGACAGGATAACAATGAAAGAAAAGACCTCCACAGGTCTGCTCACTTTCCTGCTTGTTATACTAATGTATATAAAGCCTGCTGATATGGCAATGCACGGTTTCCAAGTGCCTAACTGGCTGCCTTACAGATATTCTTTCATATTCTCGTTCCTGATGATAGTAATGGCGTTCAGGGCGTTTGAAAACCTCGAGGGCATAACTTCAAAAAACATCGGCGGAATTTTCTTCGGACTTATGGTGTTCCTCTTCTGGTGTGAGCGTGAGAATTACTCTCACTTCCAGCTTTTTGAAACCAAAACAAGTGAAACAGGCGACACAACGAACGTTATACAAGGCATATGGGTATCCATGATAGCATTGGCGGCATATTTCGCACTTATCTATCTTATCAAGAAATATCCAAAGTCAAAGGCTGTTTGTATCGTAATGGTAGGCGTTCTTGCGGTTGAGCTTTTTGCAAACAGCGCTGACACTATCGACAAGATAGACACTGACGTTGCATACAGCAAGTACACCTCTTATGAACCTTACATGACGCAGACGAGAAACGCTGTGTCAATGATGAAAGAATATGACCCGTCGCTTTTCTACCGCATGGAGGCAACTTTCCACAGAACCGTGAACGACCCTATCGGAACAGGCTACAAAGGCATTTCACATTCAAGCTCAACGATGAACGCACCTGCCCTTATGATGCTCCACAAGCTTGGCTATGCTTACGGCGGACACTACACCAAATATGACGGCACAACTTTCATGACCGACGCTCTGTTTGACATAAAATATCTTATGGACAAGACGGGCAACACCTCTTTTGTGGGCACAAGAGTGAAAGTTCCGGAGGAATACAAGCTCACAACAGAATACACCGAGGGCGACGCAACGTATAAATTCTACAACAACCCTAACGCTCTTGGTCTTGGCATGGTATCCTCGCCTAGTATTGAGGACGTGACCCTTTCTGAGGACAATCCTTTTGAAAATCAGAACATGGTATTCAACGCCCTCGCAGGCACAACAAAGGAATATTTCACAAAGATACCTGTTATAAACAGCGAAATGGAGAATGTTTCTACATCTCAGCTCACTGACGGACATACCAAATACTTCCCTACAGACACTTCCATTGCAGAATGTCACATTGACTATGTTGTGAAAATGGATAAGGACTCATATCTTTATATGTATCTTCCAACCAAATATGAGCGTTCCTGCAACGTGTGGATACAGGACGAGGACGATTATATAGACGGCTCTGAGCCTATGGAATATGCTGGTCAGTTCTTTGTGGGCGACAATTATTCCATTATGAATCTCGGCAAGTTCTATGAGGGGCAGGAGCTTCGCATACGCATAACAGTGGCAAATGACGATAACGAAGCTTACTGGAAAGACCAGCTTTTCTATACCTTTGATTATGACAGCTTTGCACAGACCTGCTCTGATATGCAGAAAAACGTGCTTGAGGTCACAAGCTTTGAGGACACTTATCTCGAGGGTACTGTGAATGCTGAGAATGACGGCTCGGTACTGTTTACTACCATACCATACGAAAACGGCTGGACTATCACTGTGAACGGCAAAAAGGTGACGGCTGAAAAATCTCTTGACAGCCTTATAACTATCCCTTTGGAGCAGGGCGAAAACAAGATAACAATGAAGTTCTCCCCTGACTATTGGAAAGTATCTCTTATCATAACGGGCTTTGGTGTTGCCCTGCTGGTGCTTATATTCCTGTTTGAATATAAGCGTGGAAAAGTCATGAAAAAGGTGCTTGCAAAAGCTAACTTTACGGCTGAGAGCAGTGAGAAAGCCACAACCCCTGTGATAAATGACACAACTGATACAACGGACGAGCCGCTGAGGATATACCGACCTGACAATGATGATGACGAAAAGCTTCGGCACATAAACGAGATGATGAAAAATATTCTCGGTGAGGACGAGGATAGCGGCAAAAACGATAAATAGCGACGGAAGCTGCGAAAATAATCTATTGACAAGGCTTTTATAAAATAGTATTATAATAGGGACGGAAATTCTATCCGCCCCTATTTTTTCGGACAGCGGATATAGACTTCACAAATGAAAGGACTAATCAAAATGGCAAAAAAGATCTACACAAAGAAGCTTACATATGCAGGAATGTCCCTGTGTCTGCTGAGCTTTTTCGCATTCGTTCTCTCGGCGGCAGGCGCTTTGGCTGACCCTGTGGGAAAGCTCGTTTACAACAACATTTTCACAAACAAGATAGACTTTTTGTTCACCCCCGACATTTTCGCTTATGTGAACACCTATGGTCTTTCATGCGCACTCGCCATATTCAGCCTTGTGGCGTTTTTCACATCTGCAAGAGCAAAGGGCAAGAAAAAGCTTGATGGCGCATTTGCAGGCTTTCTTATCCTTTTCCCACTTGTTGTGATGATAGCAAAGGGCGTTATGATATACTATGTTCTCGTTAGGGGTCACTTCTCAAACGCTATAACAATTGGTTATGACAATGATAAGTTCAGGGTAGCCCTTTCACTTGCTGATGATGTTCTGCCATTTATTGCGGCTTTCCTGCTTTTTATCGGCGGACTTGTTCTTGCAGGCAGACTTATGGGCGAGGATTTCGCCGTTGAGATACCTGTTGCCGCAAAGACGCCTGACAATACCCCTGCGCCTATCCCAATGGCAGTGCCACAGGAACAGAGCTTTGCTCAGCCTGATATGTCACAGTTCAGAAAACCCGACAATGCCGAGCCTGTTATGTCACAGAGCGTAACTGAACCTGAGATACCACAGCAGGCAGACCCTATAGAAGCACCTACAGAAACGGCTGATGTGGCTGAACAGCCTGCCTGGCAGACCGCACCTGAAAAGTGTCCTCACTGCGGCTCAGATCTGAAGAGCGGAGCTAAATTTTGCAGTGTTTGCGGAAACAAGGTCTAAAAAGCTACACCAATACACTTCCATAAAAAATACGGCATATGCCACTTTTGCGGTGACATATGCCGTATTCGATTTTTACTGTTCTGATACGCTGGGGCTTACAAGACCATGCTTTACTCGGTCACGGACCTCCGCTCTCTTTGCGTCGTTAAATCTGTCGAGAGTTCCAACAAGATAGCCTGTTATTCTTCTTATACGCTGAAAAGGCACATCTGCAAAGTGATAATCAACGTCAACAAAGTCGCCGTCTATTTTTAGGTCGATAGTCTGGATAGTCTTTTCAGGGTAAAGCTTCTGCGCCCTGTCGATATATGAATTTATCTCTGCCTGGGACATCTCCCCGCCTGTTACGTTCACATTTACCATTTTACATTACCTCCATTTTTCTTTGTTATACATATTGTTGCCACAATAAAAGGATACCACAATATCTTGTATTTGTCAATAGTTAATACCTACAAAGCACATGAGCATATTTTGTAGGGTATGCCTGCATGGTCAGCCTTTCATTTCTTCTCTTATGCCTCGCCAATCGGGACAGAACTTGCCCACCAAAGCCCAGAAATCCTTGCTGTGATCCATAAAGACCAAGTGGCAAAGCTCGTGGAGGCAGACGTAATCTATGCACTCTCTGCGGAAAACGATAAGCTTTGAGTTTATGGAAATATGCCTGTTTGAGATACATCTTCCCCAGCTTGCTGTCAGCGGTTTTATTGTGACCTTTTCAGGCACAAGTCCTGTGGAGGCAGACATTTTCTGCATACTTTTTGTTATCTCCGCCACTGTGAGATCGTTTATGAACTTGGTGGTCTGCTCTTTTACATAGGTCTGGTCGTTGGTCTTGTTCACGGCAATGAGAAGCTTGCCGTCCTCTATCTTGGGAGAAAAATACTTATCAGCTTGAACAAGGGTCAGGGTAAGCTCGTTCCCCAAAAGTCTGAGCCTTTCGCCATCACAGAAATCTTTCGGCAGACCCACCGCCGCCTTGTCTTTTTGCTCCTTTATCCAGCCCAGATTGTTATTAATAAAGCTTTCAAGCTGCTGCTTTGAACAGCCGTACGGCACACGCACTGTCAAAGTGCCGTCACGCATACCCATATTAAGGCGGCTTCTTTTGGCAACGTCAAGGATAAAGTCTATGCGTTCTCCGTTTTTATCCACCAAAAAAGTATTATATTTCGGCACTTCAAAGCCCCCATATCCAAAAACGCCGCACATTCTTTTGTGCGGCGCTGTATTTTTTACCACTGTACTGCTATAGAGCTGTCTGTTGTAAGATAATCCTTATAAATATATCCTGTGAGTGGACCGTCTATGTTCATGAAACTTATCTTCACATATCCGTTATCCTCATATCCAAGAACGTTTACCTGAACGCCCGGTGACATACAAACGATATTCTCAGCGTCGTTATCAGGTGCTACATGAAGATAAGCATACTCTGTAACATACATTACTTCAAGCACATCTGTCTGGCTGGACTCGTCGCTGGACACATCTGTTACCTCACCGCTTTCGTCCACACTGCTGTTATCAGTAACGGACGTATCCGCAGGAGCGGCACTGTTCACTGGCTCAGCCACAGACTCATTTGTATTTATGGTGGCAGTATTTATACCCTTTGGCACTTCTGAACTATTGCTTGCAAAAAGCCCCTTGGCAAGCAGAAGTATCACGCACAGCACAAATATGCCTACAACTATTATTGCGACAACGCTCGCCGTATTTCCCGAAGCCTTGCGGGAAACGTTATTCTTGTTATTATCCATATATTGCACGGCACAAGCCGTCACATTTCGCCTCCTTTTGCAGGAACACACCTGCACACCTGCAAACAAAGCACAGGTACATAAACATATTATAATATTTTTTATCATCAATGTCAATGACAGTTTAATTACAATATTGTCACATTTCACTCTTCAATCCCTCTTCTTGAGATATTTGCCATATTTACACCGATGTTTTGACATTATAGCCAAATAGGCGTTTGCTAATTTGATTAAAATACATATTAACAGAATCAACAAAATGTGATATAATGAGATTTAAGGGCGTGCCTTGGGAGGCGTTGCCCTTATAGTATAAAAGCAAGGGGGGCAGGAAGTTGCATAAAAAAATTATCTGCGGTGCATTGTCTGCTGCAATGTTCCTGACCCTTTTTTCAGCCTGCGGTCGATCTGAAGAGAGCGTGGTCAATACTAAAAACTCCTCGTTTATCGAACAAGAGGAAGTCGTTGACAGCCCTGCAAAGATATTTTTCTCAGCATGGAACGGCAGTGAGATAACCGCTGACACGGCTAAAGAGCATGGTATGATTTTCATGGACTCTTCGGAAGAAAGCGATATGCGCTGGGCTGAGTTCTGTGAGTGCGTAAAAAGCGGCACTGAGGCTGAGATAACAGTATGCACAAGCACGCAGGTGATACATGCTGAAAGCTCTTTGGAGGGAAACAGCGGTGTTCTCACCATAGAATCCGAGGACTTTTCTGAGGGCAGCATGAAGCTTTTCTCAAAAAAGCTTTCTGCCGACAGCCTTTACAGCGTTTGTGAAAACGGATTGACGGTATATTACGCAGGAAGCAACAAGCTTTATCAGACAGAGAATGTAACAAGTGAGCTTACAGACGTTCCTTTTGAGCAGAAGATATACAAGTGCAGCAGTGAAGCCAACATGACATTCCCCTATCAAAAAATGTTTTCAAATTATGATGATTTCAGTGAATATTATTTGAAATACAATGGTGAGCTGCAAATTCAGGAAATGAAAAAGGATATGGAAGCTTTTGAAAACGAAGGAGGCTTCAACAACCATGTTATTTTTCTAAAAGGCGAGCTTTCGGGATATGAGCATATCGACTACAAAGCAGTAAGGGCGGTCAAGGACAAGGATTCCCTTTTCATATATGTGGCTAAAGAGATACCCGAGAACAAGGCAGGGGCGACTTCAAAACGGCAGATAACTGTCACAGTACCGTCAGAATATCTTGACGAGATAAGCCCCAAAAACATAAAATGGATAGTTTTCACACAAGAGTGACAAAAGGCGGACAATGTGTCTGCCTTTTTTTATGCTGAAAGTTGACAGATAAAAGCATTAGTATTATAATAAGGTCAACACCTCATAAGGAGATATTTATATGAAGCTTTTTTACCCTGAGATATTTGATGAATTTGTCTGCACAGGCTCGCAGTGTTCTGACAACTGCTGTATGACCGATTGGGATATCGAGATAGACGAGGACACCTACGGCTTTTACAAAAAGCTTGACAATGATATAGGCAGGAAGTTTGTGAACTCAGTTACGGAAGACGAGGGCGTGAAATATCTTGTCCACTGTGACGGCAAATGCCCTATGCTCAACGAAAAGGGGCTTTGCTCTGTTCAGCTTGCTTACGGTGAGGAAAACATCTCAGACATATGCCGTGAACACCCGAGGTTTTACGAGTGGTTTGGAGATTACAAGGAGGCTGGCGTGGGACTTGCCTGCGAAGAAGCTGTGAGAATGTATCTTTCTGATGATGAGCCTGTGAGATTTTTCACCAAAGAGATAGATGAAGAGCCTGACGACCTTGAGTTCGATCCCCAGCTTCTTGAAACCATGCTTTTTGCACGGACGGCTTTCATTGACCTGCTTCAAAACAGGGAATATTCTCTTCATGACAGGCTTGTGAACGTTCTTTCAGCGTCAGCGGAGATACAATATGCTCTTGACGAAGAGGATACAGAGGAGATAAAAGCCATTGCCCAAGAGCTTTCCCACCCTGAGATAATTACAGAGCGTGTGGAGAGCTTGAAAAAGGCTTTGCCTGAAAAGCCTTTGGAAAATGCCGAAAATATGCTTTTGTATCTTGAACGTCTTGACTTTATAGGCGACATTCTCCCACAGCAGATAAAGGACGCAAGCCGCTTTGTGAAAAAGCTTTCCGCACCCTTAAAGGCTCAGACGAGCGGTGAGTACGAAAAGCTTGCGGTGTATTTTGTATACAGATATTTTCTTAAAGCTGTGAGAGATTTCGACCTGCTGTCAAAAATAAAGGCTATGATAGTGTTAGTTTTTTCCGCAGAAGTCATAAACCTCAGTCGTGAGCAGGACGCTCACGCACGCTTTGAAACCGTCAAGGAGCTTTGCAAGGAGATCGAATACTCAGGTGACAACATGGACAGGATATATGACGACAGCTATCTTTCCGATATTTTCTCCGATACTTCTATGCTTGCACTTCTTGAATGGACGCTTTAGAGAAGAAGGTAACCAAGCGCCAGAAGAAGCTTTATGTCTGCGCCCTGCTTGTATAATATGTAAATAAGCAGACCGATAAGGGCTTTTTCCTCGTCTATCTTTATATCGCCTAAATTCCCCCCAAGCAGACCGCTCAAAAGCGAACTGCTCTGAGGGGATTTTTGTGGGCTATGAACATTCTGAGTGCGAGGAGTTTCCTCTGCTTTAGGTGGTGCAGGCTCGCTATTAGGGCTTGCGCCCACAATGCTTCGTGAACGCCTTTGCATTTCTCTCACACGGCGAATTGCTTCCTCCTGCATGGTGGTGAAATTATTGTCATCAGAATAAGCCAAGCAGATCACCTCCCAGAAGTCCGCTTTCTTTCAGTGCGGGATAGACCGCAAAAAGCTTGAATATTTTTATGAGCCTGTCTATTTTCGCCTGATTTTCTTCTTTCAGCAGAGGTCGCAAAGCAAGAAGAAGCTGGATATTTTTATCGGGCTTTGAAGCTGACTGCATAATGCTTTGTATCTTCATAAGCTTTGCAATATCAAGACCCCCTGCCTGTGTCGCTTGCGCAGGCTTGCTTTCCGCAGGAGGAGAAACGCCACCCAGGCTTTGGAGAAGCTGAGAAAAGTCCGTGTTCCGGGGGCTTTGTGGAGCTTCGCTCTGACCGCCCTGTTCTCCCTGTCCGCCGTTATCCGCCGTGAGCATATCCGCAAGCTCCTTTATCTGCTTCATGCTTTCCTCGTCATTAAGCACATTCTGTATTTTATTCATCAGATCATCCAATTATTTCACCGCCTGTTCAAGCTTTTGCCCTGTAAAATACTATTTCCCCTGAAGCTTTTTGAATATCGCCCTTGCCTGTGGTGAGGACAATATTTTCTCGGCAGTTTTCGGATCTGACAAAGCCTTTTGAAGCATCATAGCCTCGTTTTGTGGCATACCCTGAAGCGCCCTGTCATAAACTCCGCTTTCAAGCTGACCTTTCAGCACATCAGGAGTAGTGCCTAGCTTTCTTGAAGCCACTGCAAGAAGCGCCTGCATGGCTTTTGGATCCATAGAATTGAAGCTGTTTTTTGCGCTCATAAAAAATTCTCCTTTTTTCTATAGTATTTATAAATATTTATGTTATAATATTGCTTGTTATAACTGGTAAAGGGGTGTAACTATGAGAATAATCGTTTTTTCGGATACTCATGGAAATTATTCTGCAATGCACAAAATATTCAAGAGAAACGGCGACGCCGACCTGTTTATTTTTCTTGGTGACGGCGAACGTGACCTTGACAGCCTGAGAGTGCAGTATCTTGACAAAAAGATAGTAAACGTATCAGGAAACTGCGACTTTGCTTCGCTCACTCCCGAAAATGACATATACATGACCGATGACGGCATAAAGATATTTTTCACCCATGGCCACAAGTGGGGCGTGAAATACTCTACCGACAGACTTTTTTACAAAGCCAAGGAAATAGGCGCACAGATAGCACTTTTCGGACACACACACTGTCGCTACTATGCCTATGAGGAGGGTATCCACATTTTAAACCCCGGCAGCGCAGGTCAGCCGAGAGACGGCAAGCCTGCAAGCTATGCCTATATCGACATTACAAAGGACGGTGGCATATTCTGTAGTCACGTTGACCTATAATATGCTCAGGACTTAGATCTTGTTAAACAAAAAGCGGACGAACACCTTTCATGTTCGCCCGCATTTTTATGCTAAAAATTATTCTGATATCTCTTTTCTTACCCTTTCAAGCTCATCAAGGAACATCTGATCCGCATGGCTAAGGCGGTAATTGCTCTGATAGATAAGAACGTCCTTATTGGTCTTTTTGAAGCTATGACAAACTCTCTGCACAAGGCCATAACGCTTCAATATCTCCTTTGGCAGAGGACTTACCCACATGAATGAGTCTGGACAAGCCGAGAGGATATCGAACTGACTTCCTCTCTCATAGACGTAAATATGCCTGCTGTGATTATTAAGCTCAGCGTTTTTCTTCTGATAAGTCGCTGAGATGTTCGGCACGATATTATCGCCGTGCAATACCTCTATGTATTTATCCAAAACAGTTTCGTTTATCTCTTTTTCTTTAGCAAGCTGGCTGTTTTCGCTTGTGATAAGTACATAATCGAACTCCCACACGTTATGATATTTCAGATTTTTCTCTTCTATCATAGACATGAAAAAGCTCTCATACGCCACAGGATAACGGATTATACCCATGTTATATTCGCATTCCACCACTGCGTTTATGGCTTCCATGGAGTTTGTTTCCCTTATTTTTGCGTCAAGCTCCACATTCGTGCCTAACTTGTTCACAAAGCAAGTGAAAGCGTGGGTTATATAGCTTGCTCTTGGCAAAAGCAGAGAGAAGTTCACAGCGTTTTCACCATTATCCTTATAAAGGCTCTCCATTTTATCCATTTGCACAAGTATGGCCTTTGCATACTGCAAGAACTGTTTGCCCTTTTCTGTGGCAACAACACCCTTTGCACTTCTTTTAAAAATCGGTATGCCAACTTCTCTTTCCATTTCCTTTATAGCTTTTGAAAGGTTAGGCTGACCCATATAAAGTGCTGAAGCTGCTTTTGTGATAGACCCAAGTCTTTCGACCTCTACCATATATCTGAGATGAGTTAAATTCATAGTTTCCCCTTCTTTGTTATCGGTATATAAAATTTTAAGGCTGTCATATAATATTATATATGCTTTCTGTCAATTTCATTATAAAGCTTTGTTAAAAACTTGTCAACCACAAGGAGCGTTTTTTAACATTTATTTAACATAAAGCAAAGTCATTTACCTCTTGACAATGCCTTTATACTCTGTTATAATCTTATGTGTTTAAGGCTTACTTCTGCCGCCGGGTAGAAGTTTTGCGTCGGACCTGCTGTCGTTAGGCTTTAAAAGACAGCGGTGTTCGGCGTTTTTTTGTGGGATAAACGGAGGGTAACAATGAAGAAAATTTCACATCTTAGGGACTTTGCCAGATACGCTTCTCTGAACGTTCTCGGAATGATAGGTGTATCGTGCTATATCCTTGCGGACACGTTCTTTGTCGCAAAGGGCATGGGTGCAGACGGCGTAACTGCACTGAATATCGCCATTCCAATATACAGCCTTATCCACGGAACAGGTCTTATGATAGGCATGGGCGGAGCGACAAAGTTTGCAATATACAAAAGTCAGGAACGTGACGAAGCAGGAAGCAGAGTTTTCACCTGTGCACTGCTTATGGCTCTGGTGCTTGGAGCGATATACTTTTGGGGCGGAGCGTTTTTCTCAATGCCACTTGCAAAGCTTCTTGGTGCAAAGGGCAGCGTTGTGGGCATGACTAATACCTATCTAAAAGTGCTTATGATGTTCGGACCGTTCTTTGTGCTTAACGACACTTTCAACTGCTTTATAAGAAATGACGGAAACCCAAAGCTTTCAATGGCGGCAATGCTTACGGGAAGCTTTTCAAACATAATACTTGACTATGTGTTCATTTTCCCACTGGATATGGGCATTTTCGGAGCTATCCTTGCAACAGGGCTTTCGCCTGTCATAAGCCTTTGCATACTGAGCATATACAAATTCCGCAAAAAGAACAGCTTCCATATCGTCAGGGCAAGGCACGAAGGGAGAACTTTTGGCGGCATATTGTCCATAGGCGTGCAGTCGCTTATAACTGAGCTTTCATCAGGCATCGTAGTGCTTGCGTTCAATATAATAATACTTGGTCTTGCAGGCAACACAGGCGTTGCAGCTTATGCAGTGATAGCGAATACTTCCATTGTGGCGGTATCCATATTCACCGGTATCGCACAAGGCGGTCAGCCGCTTATCAGTGCTGCTCACGGCATTGGCGACAAAGACCGTCTTAGAGCAGTGCTGAGATATTCTATTATATCACAGCTTGTGATAGCGCTTATGGTTTACCTTGCTATTGCATTTTTCACAACGCCTATCGCCGCTATATTCAACAGCGAACATATCGACTCTCTTCAGCGCATGGCAGAGGACGGCATGAAAATATACTTCACCGGATTGTTTTTCTCAGGCTTCAATATAATAATATCTGCATTTTTTGCGGCTTCTGAAAAAATCATACCAGCCCAGACCATCACCATATTAAGGGGCTTTGCTCTTATCGTGCCAATGGCTTTCATTATGTCCAAGGCAGCAGGATTAACTGGCGTATGGCTTGCTTATCCTGTCACGGAATTTATCGTAGCGGCAATATCCATAATATTCTATATAAGAAACAGACACAAGACATAAAACAAAACGGCAAAGTATCAGGCTTTGCCGTTTTATTTTTGCGTAAAGCTTGAAAAAAGTTGATTTTTATGCTATCATAAAGAATAGTGATTAATTTTGCGGAGGTCAACTGACAAATGATAGATGCAAGCGGCAACACGCTGATAATAGATATAAGGGACGAGCTTTCTTTTGAGTATGGTCACATTGACGGAGCAGTGAACATCCCTGTCGAAAAGCTTGATAAAAGCGAGCTTCCAAAGGACAAAAAGCTTCTTATCTGCTGTAAAAGCGGGCTTATAAGCGACACGGAAGCTGAGAAGCTTCGAGAGCTTGGCTATGACGCTGAAAATCTGGAGGGTGGCTACTACGGCTGGCTGAGAGAAAAGCTTTCCAAAGAGGTCGTAGAGGATATCTCACAGGACGCTGAGCGGAGCATACAAAAAAAATTCCGCAAGGAGATATGGAACAGATTCACACAATCTGTGAACGAATATGAGCTTATAAAGCCTAATGACAGGATAGCGGTGTGCATATCAGGCGGCAAGGATTCAATGCTCATGGCGAAGCTCATACAAATGCTTCACCGCCACAGCAAGTTCCCTTTCGAGGTAAAATATCTTGTTATGGATCCGGGCTACAGCCCTGCAAACCGTGAGATAATCGAGCGCAACGCAAAGCGGCTTGGAATACCCATAACAGTGTTTGAGTCGGACATTTTTGACTCTGTATACAATGTAGAGAAAAACCCATGCTATCTGTGCGCACGAATGAGAAGAGGTCATTTATACAGCAAAGCACAGGAGCTTGGCTGTAACAAGATCGCACTTGGACATCACTATGATGATGTTATCGAAACCATACTTATGTCGATGCTTTACGGCGGACAGATACAGACAATGATGCCAAAGCTCAACAGCACAAATTTTGAGGGTATGCAGCTTATAAGACCTCTCTATATGGTAAGAGAGGACGACATAAAAAGGTGGCGTGACTATAACGGGCTGCGTTTCATACAGTGTGCCTGCAAGTTCACCGACACCTGCACCACCTGCGCACCTGACAGCAGGACAGTATCAAAGCGTATGGAGATAAAACAACTTATCGCAAAGCTAAAGCTCGTTAATCCGCAGGTGGAATACAACATTTTCAAGAGCGTGGAAAACGTTATGCTCAATCAGGTCATTGCATACAAAGATGACGAGGGCAGACACAGCTTTTTGGAGAGATTCAAAGAGGAATAAAAACGCATCAGCCACAAGCGGCGAAACAGGCGACCAAAGGTCGCCCCTACAAAAAATCATCGCCGCAGGAGATACCTTAATTCCTCATTCCTCACTTATCTATAAGGTGGCATAATAATGATATTTCTATTTCTTCTGCCCTTTTATCTGGGCGTATCATCATACATGATGTTCCGATTTTTCTACTGGATGAAGCACTGCAACCACAGATTTAACTGGCTGCGTTTCAAAGTGCCTTTTGCAGTGGTCTATCTTTTCATGGCGCTTTCGCCTGTTATAGCTTTTCTGCTCCCGAAATCCGCCGTTGCTATCGTCATAAGGCGAATTTCTACATACTGGATAGGCATTATGCTCTACTCGCTCTTGTATGTGGTGCTTTTTGACCTGCTAAGACTTATCGCAAAGCACACGAAGCTCAAAAACACGCTGCTTTTTTCCCGTGGAAGCGTTATTTCCATAGGCTCGGTGGTTGTGGCTTGTGCTGTGGCGACCTGTCTTTACGGCATTTTCAATGCACGAAACATCAAGGTAAATGAATACAGCGTAACTGTCAACAAGTCATGTGGCAGTGACAAGCATTTAAAAGCTGTGCTTGTGGCTGACCTGCACATGGGTTACGCTATCGGTGTGGATCACATCACCAACATGGTTGAGAAAATAAACCAGCAGGACGCTGACATTGTTATAATAGCAGGAGATATTTTTGACAACAGCTATGACGGCATGGACGATCCCGAAGGTATAAAGGCACAGCTCAGGTCCATAAAGAGCAAATACGGCGTTTATGCTGTCTACGGCAACCACGATATAGATGAAAAAATTCTCATGGGATTTACCTTTGACTGGGGCGGAAAACAGCTTCATAGTGAAAAAATGACAAACTTTATGAAAGAGTGTAACATAAAGCTTATCAATGATGAGTCTGTTTTGATAAACGATGAATTTTATCTTGTGGGCAGGCGTGACACTGACAAGCCCGGTACTGAGGACGGCACTCGTGCAGAGATATCAGAGCTTACGAAGGATCTTGACAAGACCAAGCCGATATTCGTGCTTTCCCACGAGCCTGACGAGCTTCAAAAGACCGCTGACGCAGGTGCAGACATAGATTTCTCAGGTCACACACATGACGGGCAGCTTTTCCCAGGCAATCTGACAATAGGTCTTTTCTGGGAAAACCCATGTGGCATGATAAAGAAAGATAACATGTACTCCATTGTCACCTCTGGTGTTGGTGTATACGGCACTTTCATGAGGGTAGGAACTGACGCTGAGATATGCTCTGTAGATATTGATTTTGCAGGTTAAGTTATATAGTAAAAGGTCTGTCACTTGATTTTGGTGACAGACCTTTTTTATGCTAAACAATATCTTTTTCAAAAACGGCTTTGATATTCATATCACCATTCACCTTAGCCTTTATCTCCGATTGGGTATTATCGCCCTTTACGCCCTCCCAATGGTCAAAATGCCAGCCTGATTTTGCTTGTTCGTTCAATTTTATCTCACAGCCGTCAAAATATGTGCCGCTATAATTACTTTCTATTTCAACGCCCCCTATCAAAACGCTTCCCTGCTCGTTATCCGCTGATATCTTCACTGTTCTGCGCTCATAATAGTCAAACTCTCTTTCAAGATAGCCAAGCACTTTATCATATCTTCCCTCAATAAAATTCTGCCAACGTATTATCATAGGGTCTGTAGCTTTCGCAAGGTTTGCCCATGTTGGAAAACGGTCGAAATAATTGTCAAGCTCGCCGTAATAGATATTCTTATAATATTCGAGATACTCACCGAACCGCTCCGCAGTAAAGTTCACGCTTCCAAGCTGACACATTGCCGAGGTGAGCTTCAAATCGAATTCCTCGTTATCTATAAGGCTGCAAAGTATTCCGCCAAACTTTGTATAGCTTTGGCTTCTAAGATACGAGAACATATTTGTTTCCATATCCTTCTCGTTATAATGCGAGCATGACGATTCCGTATCGAAAAGCACAAAGCGCCATCTGCCATCTGCATAGCTATTGCCCTGCTCTATGGTTCTTGTGCGCCAGCAAGCATAGTTGTTCTGCGGCCAATCGTCATTGAAGATATACATTTCCGTGGCGGCATACTCCACAAGGTTATCCATATCTATCATTGCGCAGGCTTTGCGATAATTCTCCTCAATGGACATATCGTTTTCTGTGATAAACTTATACATATCATTGAAAAGCTTTTCGTCCTCAGCCTCACCCTCGCTCAGCTCATCATTTTTATACATGACAACGTTGCTTTTTGCTACATTGTATCTATCCGCAAAATATCTGTCGCTGTAATCGGATTGGAGAGTATAAAGTCCCCAGTATTCACCGTCTATAAACACCACGCAGGCTGTTCCCTGCTGAGTTTCAACACCTCTGCCTGACACCATATTTTGTATCATCATGTCCTTGAATTTTGAATAATTGGCGTCATTCCCGCCGTTTCTAAGCACAAAGGTCTTGCATGAGGTGATAGCCTCGCCGTTTACATCTGTAAAGCTATCCCAGAAAACTGTATCAAAAGAGCTTTTGCCGTAATCGTTTCGAGCATAAAGCCTGAACGACTTTTGATAATCCGCCCTAGACCAGCCGCCTTGTATCCTTATGCCGCAATCCTGAGAAATAAGGCTGTTGCCCTCGCTGTCGAAATACTCAACATAACATTCTTTTTCCCACTCTCTGCCACGCTGATTATAGTTTGCAGGGATAGAGCCGTTCCAAGGGTGGTCGGGGTTTTCTTCGTCATATTCTTTGTATACGTCCCCAAGACAGTAAATGCCCGTTTTTTCGTTGAAAAGCCCATCAGGATCGGTGGTAATGGATACTATAGGCAGATCGTTATGATCTGCACTTGAAACGTCCACAAAATAAGTGGCAGTAACAGTTTTTCCGCACTTTCCGCTTGTACCCTCTGCGCAGGCTCTAATGACCGTGCCTTTATCAACTGCGCTTTTGTCAGGCAGTTTTATGCTGTCACGATAATCAAGCTGTATCTTCATAGGGTCATAAGCCGAAAGGACATTTTCATCATCTGACCTGTCGTCAATTCTCAGGGCATTTTCATAAACCTTTCTTGTGTCCGACGTGGCAGGGTCGGTACCGTCGGTGGTATAATACACCGTCTGACTCTCTCCTGCGGTTATCTCAAGGTCAAAAGCCTTTTCATAGCTACCTGCCGCCTGAGAAAACACCGGGGTATCTCCGATAGTTTTCTCTGCATTCGCCGCAAGAGGTGTAGGCTCTGAAACGTACATTTCACCCTTGACATTTTTAGAATAGCTCACGCCCTTGTTAAGCTTAGGCATTTTTATGCTCTCACACTGGAACGAGTCATATTTCAATATTATCTCCGCTTCGCTGACCTTGCCTATGCTGAAATCAGCGTGAGGAAAATCAGCATTCTCAAAGCCTGCTGACGAGCAGTATACTATTATATAGTCATGGGCTTTAATGACATATCCGCCCAAAGGCTGATCTCCACCGCCATTTTTTGAAAGTGAAAATCCCGTAAGTGAAATATCTTTATTTGTAGGATTATATATCTCTATCCAATCGCTTGGTTCTCCGTTTTTGTCCTGCATAGCTGTTTTCTTAGATGTTCCGCTGTTTGAGGGGCATATCTCGCTTATATATATTTTCGGCGGTCTTATTATAACTGCAGCGAGCATTACCACCGCTGCCACCGCCGCAAGACAAAACCCTATCACGAAAACCCTTTTTAGTCCCAATACAAAACCTCCTGCTCTGCAATACTACAGATATCATTATAGCCTTTTTTCACATTTCTGTCAACCGACTGCAAAACACACAAAATCCATGGGGATTTTCTCTGTGGCTTTTACTATTTCTACAATCCTTTTAACTTTTACTTGACAAACTTTTACGGCTGTGCTTTAATAGAGTAGTAGGGTAAAATCCACGTAAATACGAAAGGAATGGTACATATATGAAGTTAAGAAAAGTTCTGGCACTTGCCGCTGCAGCGGTAATGGCTGTGGCTGCTCTTGCGTCATGCGGCGTTAAGGAGGACTCCTCAAACGATTCAAAGACAGGCGGCTCATCAGAAAAGCACTATAAGATAGGCATTGTGCAGATAATGGAGCATACATCTCTCAACACTATCAGAGACGCTGTTATCGACAGACTTGCAGAGCTTGGCTATGTTGACGGCAAAAACTGCACTATCGACGCTCAGCAGGCTAACAACGAGTCAACAACTGTTCAGCAGATACTCGACCAGTTCAAGGCTGACGGTGACGATATCATCATCGCTATCACAACACCATGCGCACAGCTCGCAGCTCCATACTCTGAGGAGATACCTGTAGTATTCTCCGCAGTAACAGACCCTATCGGTGCAGGTCTTTGCGACTCACTTGAAAGCACAGGGGCAAACATCACAGGCACATCTGACAAGCTCGCTATCACAAAGATACTTGACTTTGCGCTTGAAATGAAGCCTGAAATAAAAACTCTCGGTTATCTTTACAACACAGGCGAGGACAACTCAGTTTCAACCCTCAAAGAAGTAAAGGCTTACTGTGAGGAAAAGGGCATCACTGTTATCGAAGGCGCTGCTTCAAACACATCTGAGGTTCAGGAAGCTGCTCAGAACCTTGCCGCAAAGTGCGACGCTGTATTCTCACCTAACGACAACACTATCGCAGGCGCTATGGGTACAGTTACAGAAGTTATGAACAAGGCTAAAGTTCCGATGTTCGTTGGCGCTGACTCAATGGTAATGGACGGCGGTCTTGGCACTGTTGGTATCGAGTATTCCGACCTTGGTAAGGAAACTGCAAACATGGCAGCTCAGATACTCAGCGGTGAGAAGAAGGCTTCCGAGATACCAATAAAGGTATTCAACGAAGACCTCAGCACTTATATCAACAAGACAACTGCTGACACGATCGGTATCACTATTCCTGACGATATTGCAAACGGAGAAAAGACAGTTTACTTCGATTAAACTATTGCAAAATCAAATCAAACATAGTATAATAGTAGGGAGCGGGACTTTCGCTCCCTGCTATTTTTTATTGAAAGGAAAATTATATGAAACTGAATAAGAAAACAGTTATCTCGCTTATACCGAAAGCTGTGCTTTTGATCTTACTTCTTGTGATAATAAACACTCAGCTCACGGAAAGCGTTGTTACGGGAACATTTGAAAAGGGTCTTGTTTTTTCTATCCTTGCACTTGGAATATTCATCTCATTCAGGATACTTGATATCCCTGACCTGTCGGTAGACGGAACTTTCACCCTTGGCGTTGCAGTATCAGTTATGCAGGCTTTCAACGGCGACCCTATCAAGGGCATACTGCTGTCAATAGTTGCAGGAGCTATCGCAGGAAGCGTGACGGGAATACTTATCACAAAACTCAACGTTCAGCCTATACTTGCGGGAATAATCACAATGACGGCTCTTTATTCCATAAACCTGAAAATCATGGACAGACCTAATATTTCCCTCTACAAGAAAGATACTATATTTACAATGGCTCAGAAATATTTCGGCGACTATTACAAGCTTGCGGCGGCAGGTATCGTGCTTGTTATTGCGGCTGTTCTGCTTTTCTGGTTTCTTAAAACTCAGGCAGGAATGTCACTTAGAGCCACAGGCGACAACGAATACATGGTTAGAGCTTCTTCAATAAATTCTGACAGAATGAAGATAATGGGCTTTGCCATTGCAAACGCTTTGGTATCCCTTTCAGGCGCAATGTACGCTCAGTATTCCTCGGCAGGCGACTCAAACAGCGGTACAGGTATGCTTGTGGTAGGTCTTGCTTCTATCATTATCGGTGAGATATTCTTCAGCAAGCACTCTATCCTCTGCGGAATACTTGCGGCGATATTCGGTGCGATAGCATACAGATTTGTTCTTGCTTTTGCAATGAATCTCGGCATGGATAGCAACTACACAAAGCTTTTCTCAGCCTGCATAGTTGCCCTTGCTATCTCTCTGCCTGCTATCAAGAAGTATATCACAAAGGCATACAAGCGTGTATGCAGTGACAAATAGGAGGTTTAAAATGCTTAAGCTTGAAAATATAAACATAACCTTCAACAAGAACACTGCCAACGAGCGTAAGGCGCTCCAGCACATTGACCTTGATGTGGCTGACGGAGATTTCGTCACTGTAATAGGCTCAAATGGTGCAGGAAAATCCACACTTATGAACGTTATCAGCGGCAGCTATGAGGCTGACAGCGGCAAGATATTCCTTGACGGAAAGAACATCACTCACCTAAAGGAGCATCAGCGAGCAAGAACTATAGGCAGGCTTTTCCAAGACCCGCTGAGAGGAACTGCACCTAACATGACCATAGAGGAAAACCTCGGTCTTGCCTACAGCCGTGGAAAGCGTCGTTCACTGACTATCGGTATCAGGAAAAAGGACGTTTCAGTGTTCAGAGAAAGGCTCAAGGAGCTTGACTTAGGTCTTGAGGACAGAATGAAAATGCCTGTGGGCTTGCTCTCAGGAGGACAGCGACAGGCTCTCACATTGCTTATGGCGACTATCGTTACACCAAAGCTTCTGCTTCTTGACGAACACACTGCGGCGCTTGACCCTAAGACCGCAGAAAAGGTCATGAGGATAACCGAAAAGATAGTAAAGGAAAACGCACTGACTACTCTTATGATAACACACAACATTTCAAATGCCATTGAATACGGCAACAAAACTATCGTAATGAGCCAAGGCAAGCTGCTTCTTACTATCGAAGGCGAGCAGAGAGCAAACATGACGGTGGAAAAGCTTATGAAGCTTTATTCCGACACCGCCGAGGACGAACTTTCAGACAAGATGATACTTCAAGAATAATCAGACATACAAAAAGCTGCGGAGTTTTCCCTCCGCAGCTTTTACTTTTGTTCTTTCACATAAGACTAAACATATGTTATATCTATTCCTGCGATCTTTGCTCTGCCCTTTATGATAAGGATCTTTTCTTTTTCATCATAAGCTCCGTTAGGCTGGTCTATTCCGCCAAGAACGCAGTCGGCCTCCACCTTTATGCCCCAGTTCTTCGGGATATAAAGCTCCACTCCGCCGCAAAGCACATCAACATTCAGCTCGACTTCGTTTCCTGCCATATCGGCAGAATCGAAATACACCTCCATACCGCTGTAACGGCAGCTTATGTCAACTCTTTTCAACACCTTTGAGGTTATATACTTTGTGCAGCCTGAAAATTTTGCGTCGATACGCACATATTCTCCGTTGTCTGAGGATTTATCCCATGCAGGATTATCGGTAGTGTGGGTGGTCCACTTATTTTGAGTAAATCTGTAGCGATAAGGGAAAATGAATGAAAATCCTACGCTGAGAAGCAGTGCCGCACCCAAAACAGGCCATGGGGTGAACTTCTCGATACCGAGAGTTTCGTCAAAGAGTATCGCCATGATAGCCATAGGGAAGAATATTCCCCAGAAGTTAAGGTGTCTGACGCTCGTTACGATAACAGGAACGAGGAGCAGTGAGATCACAACGCTCCACACGCTTACACTTCCAAGCAGACCTGTGCGGTCAAGGATAAGCGCAACGCCTGCAAGGATAAAGAACAAGCCCCATATAAGATTTTTGTTTTTCATAGAAATCTCCTTTCTCCAAGTCTGAGCTTCAAAAGCTTGTAATAGCTTCGTGAGGCGTAAAGCTGTTTGTGAGTGCCTGCAAAGCTTATAAGGCTTGCAGAGGTTATGTTTCGCTCAACGGAATAGATGTGCTTTACATTCACGATAGCGGATTTTGACACCCGCACGAACTTTCGTGGAAGTATCTCCTCAAGCTCGAAAAGCTTCATTTTGACCTGAAAAACGTCGTCAGAGGTATGTGCGTTAAGATTATGTTCCCCTGTTTCAAAAAACAGTATGGAATCAAGGGGAGGATAGAACTGAACTGCGTCTTTGAAAAAAGCTATCTCAGGATCGCCCTCTGCCGACTCCGCCGCCCTTTTCATTTTAAGCACACGTTCATCGGGCTGGGCGCACCTTATGACTATCTCGTCTTCAGACATATTCTCGTCTATCTCTATCCTGACCTTCACGCTTTCACCCCCCGTTTTATCTGACAGCCTTATTATAATCTATTTTTCTTTTCATGTAAACCCCTTTTGGCTGACAGGTGCAGATTTCTATGCAAGAGGTAAATTTTATGGCCCAAAGGGGTGCTGACCATGCAGCACCCCTCGATTTAGTTTTTTACCAGTAGCTTGCCTCGCTGCCTGTGTCGTTCTGCATATATTTGTATATAAGTTCGAAAAGCTCGCTGTTGTCAACTCTGTTTTGTTCCATATAATCCACAACGCCCTGAGCGGTAAGACCGCTTGCATAGTCGCTGTTTCTAAGCACCATTGCAAACTCTGCCGCAGAGCAAGCCTTAGTAAAATTCTGTGACACAGCCTCTGTATAGTCTGAACACATAACAGACTTGTCTATAAGCTTGCTTTCGCTCGCCTCCGGGTCTTTATACCTCACTGAAACTGTGAGCATTTCTCCGCTGAGCTCGTTGGTTTCAGCCTTGCTCTCGTTATCCTGATATTTCAGCGACTTTTCATTGCCGTTATTTGGCACTATCTCATACAAAACCGTGACCTGCTGACCCGAGCCGATATCGCCTGCGTCCTTTGTATCGTCTTCAAAGTCTTCGTCATTGAGAATTCTGTTTTCATAGCCCACCAGCCTGTATGCTGAAACATTTTCGGGATTAAACTCTATCTGCACCTTTGTGTCCTTTGCGACAGTGAAAAGAGTTCCGCTCATTTCTGTTACAAGCACTCTTTTTGCTTCGTCAACGCTGTCGATATAAGCATAGTTTCCGTTGCCGTTATCAGCAAGGGCTTCAAGCCTGTTATCCTTATAGTTTCCTGAGCCGAAGCCAAGCACTGAGAGATATACCCCTGAGTCACGCTTTTGTGATATAAGGTCGGTAAGCTCTTCTTCACTTGACAGACCAACGTTCAGATCGCCGTCAGTTGCAAGGATAACTCTGTTGTTGCCGCCCTCTATGAAATACTCCTCTGCAAGCTTGTAAGCTGTGGTAATTCCTGCCGCACCTGCTGTCGAGCCGCCTGCTGACAGGCTGTTAAGTGCTGAAACTATCTCGTCGCTGTTGTCGCCACTTTCGCCCTCAAGAACAACGCTGTCGCTTCCTGCATAAGTGACGATAGAAACTCTGTCATCAGCCCCAAGGTTTTCAGCAAGCATTGAGAAAGCCTGCTGAACAAGCGGAAGCTTATCCTCGTCCTCCATTGAGCCGCTCACGTCTATGAGGAAAACAAGGTTTGTAGGAACGTCCTTGACCTTTGCTTCCCTTGCCTGAAGCCCCACCAGCATAAGCTTTGCTTCACTGTTCCAAGGACAATCAGAAAGCTCGGTATTTATAGACACCGCACCCTCCGCAGGCTTTTCATAGTCATACTTGAAATAGTTTATGAACTCCTCTGTTCTCACAGCGTCAGGGTCGACCTCCCAACCATCATTTATCATTCTTCTCACGTTTGTGTAGGAAGCCGTGTCAACGTCTGTGGAAAAGGTGGAAAGTGGTTCGTCTGAAACGAGCTTATAGCCGTTTTCGGTCAGATGGTTATATTCCTCGGTATTGTAACCCCCTCCTATATTCGCCGTGCCGTCAGTATCTCCGGCTGTAACATTGCTGTATCTGTAGTTTTCCGCAGTTGTTCTTTCATTGTTATAGCTGCCGCTCTTTCTGCTCTCCGAGCCGTCATAACCGCTTCCGCATGAAGCAAGCATTGTCGCCGTCATCATAAGCGACAGAGTCATGGTCAAGTTTCTTTTTATGCTGTTTGAAGTTGTCTTTTTCATAGCTGTCATCTCCCGTAAAATAGCGTGGGCGATATGCCCTTGCGTTGTTAGCTACATAGTCCTCCACTTAGCAAGCAGGTCTTGCAGATCGTTTTTCGAGGAATATCTCATTCGGTCATAGAAATAATCGTTCTTGCTTTTCTGCGAGTCTTTAAGAATACCCGAATCATCGTCAAGACTTTTCCAGCCGTTTTGAAAAACGATATCCCCGTCAAGAGAAATTTCTATCTGAGGTGCATTTTCAAAGGCCATAGAATAAGTGCCGTTTTCTTCCCTCAGCGGTATGAAATACTCCCTGTTTTCCTGCATGATATAAGGGGTGGAGCTTTCAATGGTGATATTTGTTTCGCTTTCTTCTCCTGTCTTTGATACAAGGCTGTTTATTCTCAGGGTGTAATGTGCGCTGTCGCTGTCGAGCCTTGCTGAAAGCACTGTCACATCTGCAAAGAAGTCTGTATCTTTCAGAACGCTGTCCTCTGTGAAATAATCATCGCCCTTTGGAATGTAGCTGTCCTCATAAGCCTTTGTGTCTGTGTGGCTGAAACTGAGCTGTTCGTATGTCTTTTCTTCTCTGTTTTCAAGCCTAGCCTTGTCAGCCGTTTCTACGCTATGCTTTGAAACACTGTCCGACTCTGAGCGGATATCGGCGTAAAGGCTTACGCCGCCGATAATAAGCACGAGCGAGGCTGCTGCCGCTGCAAATTTTCTGTAATTTCTGCGGCTTACTTTTATCTGTGTCTGATCTTTGTCCGTTTTGTTTTCAAGCTGTCCCTCTATCCTGTCCCAGAGCTTTTCCATGTCAGGAGCAGTATCAGAAATATGCTTTTTGTAAAGAAATTTTATGTTCTTAGCCATAGATACTGTCCTCCTTTATGGCCTTTTTTAGTTTGAAAACAGCCTGACGGTATTTCCATGTGACAGTACCCAGCGGCTTCCCCACTGCCCGACTTATCTCACGAAATGTCATATCCATTCCAAGCCTCATGTTCAGGATATCCCTTTCGCCCTCTGAAAGCAGCTTCAAAGCCTCCTCGAAGGTGAGCTTTCCGATCACATCGTCGTCTACCCGCATACTGTCCTGCTGTTCTTTGTGCCCTGCTTCATCATCATCAAGGGTCGGCGTTTCGTGCCGCCTTTTTCTGATAAAGTCAAGAGCGAGATTTTTCGCCATTACAGTCAGATATCGCTTATGCCCCGTTCCCTTTCGGTACTGACCTGCGGTGTCCCATAGCTTTAGGAAAAAATCTGATGTGAGGTCCTCAGCGTCCTGAGGACTTTTCACAATGTCAAGCATGATGTTATATATCACCTTGCCGTAGCATTGATAGATCTCCCTAAGCCCGTTTTTGTCATTTTTCAGGATCAGCTCCACCCTGAAATCGAACTCAGTGTCGGTCAAGTCTTTCACACCCCTCGATAACTTATATACGATTCTGCACGGGAGATTTTATGGCAAAATAGTATACAAATTTTACTCTTATTTTTTGTGCAATAATGACAAACTTTTGTACAGACACATTTGTGCCGATAAGATATTTTAGCACATTAAAGTATTTCTGTCAAATAAAAGAACACACCCCCGTAATTATGAACGAGGGTGTGTTCTTTGCGTGAAGATCTATGAGAAATTATTTGGAGAGGTCAATATTTCTTACAGCGTCCCTTACCTTAAGAACAAAGGTCGGAGAAACTGAAAGCTCGTCAATGCCCATTCTCAGGAAGGTTTCTGTGAGAGTAGTGTCAGCCGCAAGCTCGCCACATATACCTATCCATGCACCGTTTTTGTGTGCATTCTCTGCGGACATTTCAATAAGTCTGAGTATAGCCTCGTGGTGAGTGTCGCAGAACTGCTCTATATCAGGGTTCTGTCTGTCGCAAGCAAGGGTATACTGAGTAAGATCATTTGTACCAACGCTGAAAAAGTCCACAAGCTTTGCAAGCTTATCGCTTATGATAGCCGCAGCAGGGGTCTCTATCATGATGCCAAGCTCAACGCTGTCAGAAACTGTTATACCCTGTTCTTTAAGCTCAGCCTTGACTTCACCACACATAGCAAGGGCTTTTTCTACCTCTGAAACGCTTGTTATCATAGGGAACATTATGCCAAGATTGCCATATACGGAAGCTCTGAAAAGCGCTCTGAGCTGAGTTTTGAATATCTCAGGTCTTGTAAGACAAATTCTTATTGCTCTGTATCCCAAAGCTGGGTTTTCCTCTTTTTTCAGACCGAAATAATCCACCTGCTTGTCAGCACCGATATCGAGCGTTCTTATGATGACCTTTTTGCCTGCCATGCTCTCAAGAACACGCTTATAAGCCTGAAACTGCTGTTCCTCTGTAGGGAAATCTGAGTTTTCAAGATAGAGAAACTCGCTTCTGAAAAGACCTATTCCTCCTGCGTCATTGAGAAGCACAGCACCGATGTTGTCAACGCTTCCGATATTTGCATAAATGTTTATCTTTTTACCGTCCTTTGTGACATTCTCCTTGCCTTTGAGGGTCTGCAAAAGACGCTTTTTCTCCTCGTCTGCTTTATGCTTTGCGGTAAGCTCAGCGGTGGTCTTTTCATCAGGGTCAACGAATATCTCCCCTGTGAAACCGTCAACGATAGCAAAGTCGCCGTCCTTTATTTCTGACAGGAATTTGCTTCCTACGCCTATTACCGCAGGTATGTTCATATTTCTTGCAAGGATAGCTGTATGTGAATTTGATGAGCCATGTGCAGTAATGAAGGCAAGCACCTTGTCTTTATCAAGAGATATAGTTTCGCTTGGTGCAAGATCATCGGCACAAACTATCATCTTGTCGTCACCTGCTGAGCCATCGCTGACATTGCCCGTGAGGTTTGCGATGATCCTGTTGGAGATATCCTTTACATCTGCGGCTCTTGCCTGCATATAAGGATCGTCCATAGAAGCAAACATCTCCGCAAAGTTGTCTGCCGTCACTGCCACTGCATATTCTGCGTTGACCTTCTGGCTGTCGATGATATTCTCTATAGACTCGTTATAATCATCATCTTCAAGCATCATCATGTGTATCTCAAAGATCTGAGCGTTTGTTTCGCCCACCTCCCTGAGTGCCTTGTCATAAATGCTCTGGAGCTGTTCTGTGGCTGCCTGCTTAGCTTTGGCAACTCTTTTCTTTTCTCCCTCGCTGTCTTCTGTGTGAATACGTTTTATAGCGGTATCCTGCTTTTTGAATACTGAGATCTTACCCATTGCTACCGCACCGTAAACGCCTTTTCCTGTAAACTTAGTCATAAATATCCGCCCCTTTTCTCATAGATCTTATTATTCACGCTGTTTCCAGCCGATGGGACGCCCCTGCGAACACGCCGCAGAAACGTCCCGTCGGCTGGACGGCTTTTACCGCCCAGCTGACAGATAATAATCAAAGTGTTTCCTCAAAAAATGCCTTGAGTGCCTCGGAAGCTTTGTCCTCGTCTGCACCCTCGCAGGTAACAGTAACAGTATCGCCCTGCTTAACGCCAAGACCCATAAGAGCCATAAGCTTTGTGATGTTCACGCTCTTTCCGCCCTTTTCGATAGTGCAAACGCTCTCGAACTCCTTTGCTTTCTTTGCAAGAAGTCCAGCCGGTCTTGCGTGGATACCAACTTCGTCTGTGATAGTGTAGCTAAATGTTTTCATGATGAATACCTCCAAATAATTATTTTATCTTCAAGATCATATCTCCTGCCGAAACGCTGTTTTGTGCAACAGGTTCAACAGACGCATAATCGTCCGTGTTGCCTATTATCAAAGGCGTTGTCACCTTATAGCCTGCGGCTTTTATCTTATCCATATCAAAGCTTATGAGCAGGTCGCCTTTCTTGACCTCCTGACCGTCACTGACATGGGCTTCAAAATACTGTCCGCCAAGCTTTACAGTGTCGATACCGATATGGAGAAGTATCTCCACTCCATCGTCCGATACCATATTTACGGCATGCTTTGTGTCAAAAACGCTGTCTATCTTTCCGTCGCATGGAGCGTAAAGCTTGCCCTCTGACGGCTCAACGGCTGCGCCCTCGCCCAGTATCTTTTGTGAGAACACATCGTCCTCAACGTCCTCAAGCTTAACGGCAGTGCCGTTCATGTGGGAGTAAAGCGTTATTGTCTTGACGTTAGTTTCTGTGTTTTCTGCACCCTCGGTCTGCAGTTTTTCTTCTATTTTATCAGAAGCTTTCTCAGTGCCGATAATGCTGTCAGGGTCATCGCTGTATGGCGAGTCGATAAAATCCTCAAGATCTGATTTTATAACTGAGACCTTTGGTCCGTAAATGACCTGAACGCCGTTGCCCTTGTGGATAACGCCCGAAGCACCGCTGGCTTTGAGCATATCGTCCATGACCTTTGAGGCGTCATTTACTGTAACTCTAAGTCTTGTTGCACAGCAGTCAACGTCTGAAAGGTTATCTTTACCCCCAAGACCTTTGAGTATCATTGCGCTTACAACGTCTGAAGCTCTCTTGTCTGTGCTCTTTGCCTTTGCAGCCTTAGCCTCGTTCACGTCGCTTCTGCGATAAAGCTTAGGTTCAACGTCATCAGGCTCTCTGCCAGGTGTTTTAAGATTCATCTTTGTTATCATAAAGTAGAACACAAAGTAGTAAACAACTGCATAGATAAGCCCCACAACAACTATCCATATCCAGTGGGTCTTTGCGTTGCCCTGCAAAATTCCGAAAAGGGTCATGTCTATAAGACCGCCTGAGAACGTCATTCCAACGCCAACGTTAAGAATGTGCATAAGCATATAGGAAAGTCCTGCCAATACGCAATGAACAGCGTACATAAGAGGAGCAACAAACAGGAATGTGAACTCCAAAGGCTCTGTGATACCTGTTATCATTGAAGTAAGAGCCGCTGACAGAAGCAAGCTTCCTACTACCTTTTTCTTTTCAGGACGAGCAGTTTTGTACATTGCAAATGCTGCAGCAGGAAGACCAAATATCATGAACGGGAATTTTCCTGCCATAAATCTTGTTGCCGATACTGAGAAAACTTCTGTTGACTTTGAAGCAAGCTCTGCAAAGAAGATGTTCTGTGCGCCTGCTACCATGTTGCCGTCTATCATCATCGAGCCGCCAAGCTCTGTCTGCCAGAAAGGCATATAGAAAACGTGATGAAGTCCGAACGGGATAAGTGCACGTTCAAGTATTCCGTATATCCATGTGCCTGCATAGCCTGAGTTGAGAACGAGCACGCCAAGCTTTGATATACCAAGCTGTACTATAGGCCACAGATAGAACATTATGATACCAACGATAAGGTATGTGACAGTTGAAACGATAGGAACAAATCTTGTTCCGCCGAAGAATGAGAGCACCTGCGGAAGTTCTGTTTTATAGAACTTGTTGTGCAGTGCCGCAACGCCAAGTCCTACAAGGATACCGCCGAAAACGCCCATTTGCAGCGTGGTGATACCAAGCACTGACGTTGTGGAGTTTTCTGCCATTGCCTCAACGCCGCCCTTTGCGGTGATAAGTGCGCTGATAGTGGTGTTCATTACGATATAGGCGATAGCACCCGAAAGGGCTGCGACTTCTTTTTCCTTCTTTGCCATTCCAATAGCAACGCCCATTGCAAACAGAAGCGCAAGGTTATCGAAAACGGCGCTTCCCGTTTTGCTCATTATGTCGAGTATAGTGTAAAGCACACCGCCCTCATAGATGAATTTGCCAAGATGATAGGTTTCGATAGTTGTGGCGTTGGTGAAAGAGCTGCCTATTCCAAGAAGCAGACCCGCCACCGGCAGCAGTGCGATAGGGAGCATGAAAGAGCGTCCCACACGCTGCAATACGCCGAAAATTTTATCCTTCATAATAATAATATCCTCCAAAATAATTATATCTCAGCCGAATTATCATTATGGTACCGTTAATGATAATACCGCAGTGAATACGTTATATAAGCTGTGGCAATAATGCCTATTCGCTTATTTTCTTCAAATGGATCGAAAGAGTTATCATTTCATCTTCCGATATAGTTTTAGCATAATTCTTTAAAATATGATCCTGCATATGCTTTGCGCATTTATACTGCTTTTTGAATTTCTTTTTTATGATATCAGTGAACTCCTCGTCCCTGCTGAGAACATTAGGAAGCTCCTGAGATTTGAAGAGTCTTTTCGCAAGATATTTTAAATGCACAAGAAATCTTTCATATGCAACAGAGTTCTTGTTTATCTTCCCTGCCAGGCAAGCGTCTGCTATCTCAGCACAGCTGTTCACCATTTTAGTGATATCCTGTATCTGTTCCATTTTTGTGCCGAGCCTTGCGTTTATGATGTGCATTGCGATAAAGCCTGCTTCATCACCCCTCAGCTCCACGCCCAAACGCTGATATATCTCTGCCACGCAATATCTTCCAAGAGCAAGCTCCTTCGGAAAGCAGTCGCTTATGGCGTCCATAAGTGGGTTTTCAAATTCAAGTCCCTGCTTTTTTCTTTCAATGGCAAATGAGATGTGGTCTGAAAGTGTTATTATGAGCGACTCGTTTAGCCGTCCGTCGATATGTGAAGAAATATAGTCCACAAGATCTGCCGTAAGCTTTATATGCTCATATGGTATCTCGGTCAGACACTCGATAAGCCTTTTTCTAAGCTCTGAGTCTGTAATAAAATACATTTTCTGTATTTTATCCTTGTCAGGCTCATCACCATATTTTTTCCCAAAGCCTATCCCCTTGCCTGAGATTATCTGCTCTTTTCCTTTATCGTCTATAACGCTTACGGTGTTATTATTTATCACCTTGATTATTTTCATTAAAAATCCCCCTATAAAATAAAAAAAGCCAACCTTAATACGAACCCACACAATATGTCCGTACAAAAGTTGGTCATGCCCAGTCTATAAATGAAAGGTAACACTCCAATAAAAGATGTTATGTATCAATTTCACTATAATTATATTAACACACCTACATTTATTTGTCAACAGCGTACATAAAATTTGTTTTCCAAATCTGTTTTTTTAACAAATAAACTCATTTTGTTTTGTATAAAACCTACAATTATCAGCCTGAAAAGCACAAAAAGCCGTGGAAACACTGCTGTTCCCACGGCTTTCGGTATGTTAAGAGAGTATCTGTAACGCTTTATTATTTTGTCATAAGCTCGCAAACGAGGTTTGCAAACTCAACAGGGTTGTCGATAGACATACCCTCGATAAGCAGAGCCTGATCGTAAAGGAGCTTTGCATAGTCTTTCAGCTTGTCCTTATCGTTAGCATAGAGGTCTTTCAGCTTCTCAAAGATAGGGTGGTTTGGATTTATCTCCAGTGCCTTTTCAGCCTTTACCTTGTTGCCGTCATTCTGAGGCATAGCGTTGAGGACCTTCTCCATTTCGATAGTTATACTGCCATCTGATGAAAGGCAAACAGGGTGAGTTTTAAGTTTCTTTGAAAGACGGACAGTCTTTACCTTGTCAGCGATAGCTTCCTGCATGAAAGTGAACATATCCTTGTTCTCTTCGTCAAGCTTTTTAGCCTCTTCCTTTTCTTCCTCTGTGTCAAGGTCGAGATCAGCGTCGCTTATGGACTTGAAAGGCTTGCCGTCATAGTTTATCATCACCTTGATAGCGAACTCGTCAACGTCCTGTGTAAAGTAAAGAACTTCATAGCCCTTATCCTTGATCTTTTCAAGCTGAGGGAGCATTTCGATCCTTTCCTTTGTTTCGCCGCAGGCATAGTAGATCTCTTTCTGATCTTCTTTCATTCTTGAAACATACTCTTTGAGTGTAACGTTCTTGCCGTCAAATGAGGACGGGAACATAAGGAGATCTTTCAGAGTTTCGTTTGCAGCGCCGTATGACTGATAAATGCCAAACTTAAACTGAAGCCCGAATACGCTGTAGAACTTCTCATACTTCTCACGGTCGTTTTTCAGAAGCTTTGCAAGCTCGTTCTTTATGGACTTTTCAAGGTTCTTTGCGATTATCTTGAGCTGTCTGTCCTGCTGTAAAAGCTCACGGGAGATGTTCAGTGAGAGGTCCTCAGAGTCAACAACGCCCTTTACAAAGCTGAACCAGTCAGGAAGCAGGTCTGCACATTTTTCCATTATCATTACACCGCTTGAATAAAGCTGGAGTCCCTTTTCATAGTCCTTTGAGTAATAGTCAAAAGGCGCACGGGCAGGTATATAAAGCAGTGCATCATATGTTGCAACGCCCTCGTTCTTTGAATGGATATGTGCAACAGGTGGCTCATAGTCGCCGAACTTCTCCATATAGAAGTTGTTGTAATCCTCATCCTTTAGCTCGCTCTTGTTCTTCTTCCAGATAGGGGTCATGCTGTTAAGAGTTTCAATAGCCTTGTGTACCTCAGGCTCTTTGCCCTCCTCATTATAATGAGTATGCTCGACTTCCATTCTGATAGGGAATCTGATGTAGTCAGAATATTTCTTTACAAGCGACTGTATCTGATACTGATCAAGATATGTTGAATACTTCTCGTCATCAGTATCGTCCTTGAGTTTAAGTGTGATAGTTGTACCAACGCCGTCAGGCTTGTCGCACTCTTCTATTGTGTAGCCCTCAACACCGTCAGACGTCCACTTGTAAGCCTGATCGCTGCCGAAAGCCTTTGTTACAACTGTAACTTCCTTTGCTACCATAAAAGTAGAATAGAAACCTACACCGAACTGACCGATGATATCGACATCGTCCCCAAGGTCATTGTCTTTCTTGAAAGCGAATGAGCCTGAGTTTGCGATAGTACCAAGGTTGTTTTCAAGATCCTCCTCGGTCATACCGATGCCGTTATCAGAAACTGTAAGAGTTCTGTTTTCCTTGTCGATAGCGATATTGATAGCGAAGTCGCTCTTTTTCATTCCCACAGAAGTGTCTGTCAGGGACTTGAAATACAGCTTATCAATAGCGTCGCTTGCATTTGAGATTATCTCTCTGAGAAAAATCTCCTTATGAGTGTAGATCGAATTGATCATCATATCAAGCAGTCTTTTTGATTCTGCCTTAAATTCTTTTGTCTGCATAAAACCTCGACCTTTCCTTAATAATATTTTACTTTCTTTGAATACTGTTCCATGTAATTAGCACTCTATCTATTTGAGTGCTAATTATATTATACAACAAGGTTGATAAAATGCAATAGTTATCACAAAATTTCTCTTATTTATTTACAAATCCATAACATTTCATCACATACCTGACAAAATACCATTTGCAAAAGCACCATGTTGTGTGTTATAATATATAGATAAGACCGAACAAGGGAGGAATAATATTTGACTACCAAAAAGTCTGTTTCTCTGCTGACCCCTGAAAAACAGCAGGAAAAGAAACTTCTTACTATAGATTGCGTGAAAATTTCACTTCTGCTCATTTTATACAACCTGCTAAACAGGATATTCGCAGTGTTATTCTTTTACGTTGCATACACTTACCACTCAGGAAAATTCACTCTTAGCTACTCGGCAGTTCTCAGCTATCTGAAAAAGCAGACCGCTTTTATAAGCTCAACTACTTTTTCCATGACGGCAAATTTGTTTATCACTCTTATGAGCGTGCTTGTTTTTGGGATAGTTTTTGCTATACTTTTCCGAAAACGAGAATCAAGCTTCATAAAGCCGAAAAAAGGCACGGCAGTAAAAGGGTTAAAATGGTTTTCAGCCTGCTTTGTGATAAACATTCTGCTGTCACAGCTCATATCTATCCTCACGGGTATACTTGGTCAAAACGGAGTGACAGTTCCCACAAGCGATTTTTCCATTCATCAGCCCTCTGCCATTGCAGTAATAGTGCAGTTCTCATACGTTGTGATAATAGCCCCTATCGTGGAGGAATTTATCTACCGTGGAGCGATCCTCACGGCTCTAAGCCCATACGGAAGGGGTGCGGCGGTGCTTTTCTCAGCACTTGCATTCGGACTTATGCATGGAAATATCCCTCAGGCGGCTTCAGCATTCGGCACAGGACTTGTTTACGCTATTATCGCCGCAAAGTGCGGCTCGATACTGCCAACAGTTATAATACACTGTCTAAACAATCTGCTTGCAAACTTCTCGTCCATATCTGATGCGATAGGACTTGAACACTATGAAACCTTCATGAGCGTTGCTGAGATAGTCATAGGTCTGGTAGGCTTTATGGTTCTTTTCACAAGCCTTAAAAAGCTTATCATTGATGACAGCGAAAACGTGCTTACACCGAAAGAATGTCGCAGATACGTCTTTACAAACCCTGCCACTATAGTATATATGCTCTGCCTTATCATACCGATAGTAAAAAGCCTTATCCAGGCAAACAGCTAAAACTCCAAATAAAAAAAAACGGGTGACTGCCAACAACAAATTGACAGCCACCCGATATTTTTTATCCCAAAGGCCTATTAATAAGCCTTGCCCCAAAGCACCATATGCTTCGCAGGTTTTCCACAGCATACGCAGGTATCTGCTATCTCCTCCTGCTCAAATGGGATACATCTTGAGCCTACTCCTGTGAGTTCCTTTACCTTATCCTCGCAAGCTTCATCGCCGCACCACATTGCCTTAACAAAGCCGTCGCCCTTTTCCTCAAGAGCCTTTGTTATCTCGTCAAGTGTCTTGCAAACATAGGTACGTCTTTCTCTGTTTTCAAGTGCCTTCGCATAAAGACCATCATGAACAGCCTGAAGTCTTTCATTTACTGTTTCAACAAGCTCACCAAGCTTGCAGAATACCTTTTCTCTGTTGTGTCTTGTAACAAGCACACACTGATCGTTCTCAATATCCTTTGGACCAATTTCAAGTCTTACAGGAACGCCCTTCATCTCATACTGTGCAAACTTCCAGCCAGGTGACTGCTCTGAATCGTCGAGCTTAACTCTTATGCCTGCATTTTTAAGTGTGTTGTAAAGCTCGTTAGCCTTGTCAAGAACGCCCTCTTTGTGCTGTGCTATAGGTACGATAACTACCTGAACAGGTGCAACAGCAGGTGGCAGAACAAGTCCGTTATCGTCGCCGTGTGTCATTATAACTGCACCGATAAGCCTTGTCGTAACGCCCCATGATGTCTGGAATGGGTGTGCAAGCTTATTATCTCTTCCAGTATAAGTGATATCGAAAGCCTTTGCAAAGCCATCGCCAAAGTAATGCGAAGTGCCTGCCTGCAAAGCCTTGCCGTCGTGCATAAGAGCCTCAATAGCGTACGTTGCTTCTGCACCTGCGAACTTGTCGCTCTCTGTCTTTCTGCCCTTTACGACCGGCATAGCAAGCTGCTTCTCGCAGAAATCAGCGTATACGTTGAGCATTCTCTCTGTCTCCTCGATAGCCTCCTCAGGTGTCTCGTGGATAGTATGACCCTCCTGCCACAGGAACTCTCTTGAACGAAGAAATGGTCTTGTTGTTTTTTCCCAACGTACAACAGATACCCACTGATTGTAAAGCTTAGGAAGATCTCTGTAGGAATGAACTATATTAGCATAATGCTCGCAGAAAAGCGTTTCAGACGTTGGTCTTACGCAAAGTCTGTCTTCAAGCTTTTCACTTCCGCCGTATGTTACCCAAGCTACCTCAGGTGCAAAGCCCTCAACGTGGTCTTTCTCCTTCTGAAGCAGGCTCTCAGGGATAAACATAGGCATGCAAACATTTTCATGACCAAGCTCCTTGAACTTTGTGTCAAGTATATGTTGGATATTCTCCCATATTGCGTAGCCGTAAGGTCTTATTACCATACAGCCCTTTACGCTTGTGTATGAAACAAGCTCAGCCTTCATACATATATCAGTATACCACTTTGCGAAATCCTCGTCCATGGAGGTTATCGCGTCAACCATTTTCTTATCCTTAGCCATTTATAAAACCTCTTTCTTATATCATTCAGGCATTGTCGTCCTTTTCGCTGCTGTTCGCAGGAGGAGCGGCACTGCCGTTTTTCTTTTTCTTCTTGAAATTAAAGGCGTAAATATCCTCATTATATATTTTATAGTTTGGATCCCAGTCATCAAGGTGGGACTTATCAAATATGCCCTGTACTTTATAGTTCTCAGGATCATTCCCTGTATCCTCACCGTCCACCCTTTCGGGATCGTCCTTTTCGGCAAGCTCAGGGTGACGTTTTTCAATAAATCGTGCTATTTTTGGAGTGATAAGGCAGGCAATGACGATAAAGGTCATTATTACGACACAGCCTGCTGCCAGCTTCAACAGCAATAGCAGTAATTCTTTATTCAGACAAGTCACCTCTTTTCGCAAATATAAAGTTATTATAGCACAATTATTATCCAAATTCAAGAGGTGAAATATGAATTTACCGCCATTTCTGACCTTTAGCACGAAAAAAAGGCGGAACAAAGTCCGCCTTAAAGCATTTTCTTTCGTTTGAAAAAGATTATACACACTATCACTACTATTACACTAAGGGCTATAACACCCGGATACCCCTCTTTAAGTTCGGGCATATTCTGAAAGTTCATGCCATACCAGCCTGTGATAAGGGTCAGAGGGAAAAATATAGTGGATATGACCGTAAGAAACTCCATATTCTTGTTCTGCTGAGCATTGACATGGGACTGATAAGCGTCTCGCACCTGCGTTGCATATTCAAGAAGATGTACAGTTCTGCCCATGAGCCTGTCGGCACGGTCTGAGATAGTGCCGAAATATTTTTTCTGCTTTTTCTCAAAGAAGCCGTTCTCGTCCTCTTCAAGCTCTCTGCCCAGATCCATTATTTCATCATAGTAGCTTCTCAAAATAAGAAGCTCTTTTCTGATAGGCGTTATGGTTTCAAGAAAATCGTCCGTCTTGCCATCGTTTACGTTTTCCTCAAGCTCCATAAGCTTTTGCTCATGTTCCGCAAGAAGCTCGGTGTCACGGAGCATAAATTCGCTGAAAAAATTGTAGATAAAATGCTCCCTGCTCTCTCCCTGATTATGCCTGCTTCTCTGTATGCGTTGGACTAACCTGAGCGAGAACTCCTCATCGTCTATTATCACCATGTTTTTGTTGTCAATAAAAAACTGTATCCTGTGTCGGCTTCCCTTTATGTCAAGAAGCTTGGGGATAGAAAGCGTGCCTGCCAGACAGAAAGGCTGTGATTCTATCTTACAGAACACAACGTCACGCAGGGATATCACGCCCTCGTAGGTTATGTTCGCCGTTCTGAGGGTTTCCTCTGCGTGAGCAGAGTCGGTAATAAACACAGCTGAGCAAGTTTGTTCGCTTAGCTGTGCCGGTGTTATTTCTTCAAGTGAACCCTTCAGGGCAAATATTGTCATTTATCCTCGACCTCCGCCTTTGAAGCTCTTTCATAGGCAAGGTCATAGAAAAATTCCTGAGAATTGAGTGGCTCTTTGCCGTCTGAAACAAGGGTATATTCCCCGTCAGAGTCAAGCTCTCTTGCCTGACAATTATCTGCAAGCATTTTGTCGAACATCATGCTTATCTGAGACTTGATATCCTCTTCAAGAATAGGTGTAGCGACCTCAACACGTCTGAGGGTATTTCTTGTCATAAAGTCTGCGGAAGCAATATATATCTTTCTTTCCTCGCCCTTGCCAAACATATAGATACGGGAATGTTCAAGAAAACGTCCTACAATGCTTATTATCCTGATGTTGTCGGTTTCGCCCTCAACGCCTGGGATAAGACAGCATATGCCTCTTACCACAAGGTCTATCTTAACGCCTGCTCTTGAAGCTTCGATAAATCTGTCGATTATCTTCTTATCAGTGAGAGAATTTATCTTCACGCCAATATAGCCCTCTCCCCCTGATTGTGCTATGGCTATCTGCTCGTCTATCATATCAAGCACCTTGTTTTGCAGACAATTCGGTGCAACAAGAAGCTTGTCAACGCTCTTTACAGTATCGTCAGAAGCAAGAGCATTGAACACGTCTATAGCGTCCTTTGCGATGTCCTTATCGCAGGTCATAACAGACAGGTCGGTATAAAGTCTTGAAGTTTTCTCGTTGTAGTTTCCAGTGCCTATCTGAGTATAATACTCGGTCTTTGTGCCTGAACGCTTTGTGATAAGGCAAAGCTTTGAATGTACCTTATAGCCCTCCAGACCATAGATAACAGTACAGCCAGCCTTTTCAAGTCGGCGTGACCACTCGATATTATTTTCCTCATCAAATCTCGCCTTAAGCTCCACCAATACAAGAACGTCCTTGCCGTTCTCTGCGGCTTCACAAAGGGCTTCGACCACCTCACTGTGCTTTGCCACACGATACAATGTCATTTTTATAGACACAACATTTTTATCGTCAGCCGCCTCACGGAGCATATTGATAAAAGGCTTTATGCTATCAAAAGGATAAGAAAGCAGTCTGTCTTTCTTTTTTATCTGCGGCAGGATCGGCTTGTTATCGTCAAAGGCAGTAAACCTCTGCGGAACTCTCTTTTTATAGAAAAGCTCGGTTTTCTGTCTGAGTATATCCTGTATCTGGAACAGGAATGACAGATCAAGAGGAGTGCTGTTTCTGAAAACAGATTTTTTATTCACTTCAAGCTGTTTGCAGAGCAGGTCAACGATATTGTTATCAAGCTGCCTTGAAAGCTCCAGTCTGACAGGTGCAAGACGCTTTCTTTTCTTGATAAGGTCAGCCATGAACTCACGGTAATCAAGATCTTCGTCGTAAAGTGCGTCAGCGTCGATATCAGCATTCCTTGTAACTCTTATAAGAGACTTTGACTTGACGGTGTAGCCCTTGAAAATTTTAGGTACATAGTGGAGGATAAGCTCTTCAGAAAGCATATACTTGCCTGTTGAACCGACCTTTATAAGGCGTGGGAAGACCTCGCTTCCGCAGGAGATAACGCCCAGCTTCTCCTTGGAATTTTTGCTTTCAAGGACAACTGCGGCATAGATATCCTTATTTTTCAAAAACGGGAAAGGCTGTCTTTTGCCCACCACCATAGGCGACAGGAGCGGAGCTATCTGATTGAGAAAATACTGCTCCAACTGAGAATTTTCCTCCGCTGTAAGCTTGGAAAAATCAACAAGAGCAACGCCCTGCTCAGCTATTTTCTTCATAAGGTCAGCGTAGATCTTATTTTTACGTTCGTTAAGCTCACCCACTCTAGCGATAACGGCTTTGAGCTGTTCCTTAGCGGTCATATTTGTTTTATTTTCCCTGCTGTCTGGATCGACCTCCATCTGGTCAGTAAGCGAGCCTACACGAACCATAAAGAACTCGTCCAGATTGCTCTGATAGATAGAAGCAAAAGAAAGTCTTTCACAGAGTGGCACGCACTCACGCTCAGCCTCCTCAAGGACTCTTTCATTAAATTTCAGCCATGACAGCTCTCTATTCATAAACACATTTTTCATTGTGCCATACTCCTTTTATTATGATATCAAAACATCTATACTGATTTAATATATTATATCACAAAACGGCAAACTGTTAAAGAGTTTTAAGCAAATTTCATGTAAAATATTCTTATTATACACTTCCTATATTATAGCTGCGCACAAAAATTATGCAAAATGACGCATTTGCTTTTTTAGTGAAAGCATAATACTGTGCAAAAAGGCAAAAATCAAAAAAGTCCAAACTTTTTGCGCAAAAAAGGTTGACAACGGGGCATAAATAGTGTATAATAATCAAGTCGCTATGAGAAACGCATATGGCGGTATAGCTCAGTTGGCTAGAGCACTTGGTTCATACCCAGGGTGTCACCGGTTCAAATCCAGTTACCGCTACCACATTTCTCATAGCGAAAAATCGGCCCGTTGGTCAAGAGGTTAAGACGCCGCCCTTTCACGGCGGAATCATGGGTTCAATTCCCGTACGGGTCACCATTCAACGTTCTCGGAAACAGCGTAAATACGTTGTTTCCGAGTTTTTTTATTTTCCGAAAAATCGCTCTTGGGACTTACTTGGGACTTATGCTAACTTCACGCACCGTAGCCTGTCTTGATGCAGATTATCTTCGCACGGTTGATGTCACTTTCATTACAATTGTCTGCCGTGATAGTCGGTTCTGGGTCTTTGGGCGGTGTAGGCTCGGGTTTGTTAAAGCTCAGAGCATTTGCAACAGCGTCGCAGGCCTTGACCTGATTCTCTCTGAACATATGGGAATACAAGTTCAAAGTTGTAGAAACTTGGGCATGGCCTAAAACTCCCGAAACCGTTGTGGGATCAATTCCTGCACCGATAAGTAAGCTGGTATGCAAGTGTCTAAATTGGTGAATTCCATAAAATAGGAAGTCGTGTTCATCGCAAAATTCCTTCAGCCAGCCATAAGGTGATTGAAGATTCATAGGTCGCCCATCCCACTTTGTAAACAGGCGGTCTGTTTCGTTCCACTTGCTGCCGAGTCGCCTGATCTCACTATCCTGCCATTCTCTGTATTCTTTCAAAACGTCTATCACATTCATCGGAACTTTTATGAAACGCACCGAGCTTTCGGTCTTCGGGGTATCGGTGTAGATGCCCCTTGCCTTTGTGTAATTCGACGTCCGCTCAATGTGGATAACTCCAGTTTGAAGATCAATGTCGTGCCACTCAAGGCCTAACATCTCACCCCGACGCATACCGCTGTAAATTATCAGCGTGAAAAACGCTTTCCATTTGATCGTTGCGTGCTCGTCAAGCAGCGTAAAGAAATGCTGAGTTTCTTCCATTGCGAGAATATGCCGCTTTTTCTTGCTACCCTTCGGGACGGTCACTCTCATGCACGGATTGTCCGACAGCATATCCATTCTTATACCATAGTCGAGCACCGTCGATATGAACGATAAATAATGGATCATTGTTTTGTGTGACAGCGGCTTGCCTGTATGCTCGTTTACTCCTTCCCCGGCAAGGCTGTTGATGAATTTCTGAATATCCCTTGCGGTCAGCTTGTCAATGCGGATATGGCCTATTGCCTTGTAGACACGCTTGGTCAGTTGGCGTTGTCTGGTGTATGTAGTGCTTTTCAGATTGAGCTTTGCATACTGCTCGAACCATTCCTCCGACAGCACTTCAAATTTGACCGCTGAAGCGACCTGACCATGACTGCACTCCTCTTCAAAAAGAACCGCCTGCCTCTGCAATTCCTTTTCGATCTGCTTGGGCGTCATATCAGGCTCGGGAGTCCATGTCATTCGGTGTACTACCTGTGTTCCGTCTACCTTGTAACCGCAGGATACCTTGATCCTGTAACTGTTTCCTCTTTTTTCAATTGATGCCATGTGGCTACCTCCTTTCGGAGACCATTGGCGTATTCCTGCACTTTTATTATATCACTTTCACGATTTAAAGTCAAGACACGCTGCTAGTCTCCTGTTCTGTTTATCTTTTTAGTTTCTTTCTGTGTTGCAGCTTTTTCTGTTCCTTCTCCCTGCGTGGTCTTTCTTCCTCTACTAGTCTTGAAACGTAATCACCCCGAGATATTTCATTATAAGTATCCCGAATATCCAAATACTCCTTCAGCTTCTCCCGACACTCCTCACTCTCAGACTTTTCATACTCTTTTCTCAACCGCAGTATCCTCCCCTCCAGATCACCGATCGATGAAATATGATCTTTATTTATGACAGCCAACATCTCCGAAAGCCTGTAAATATCAAGCTGTTTTTCCGCAGGCTCTGCAAAAACTTGCAATATACCTATTCTCGCTTGGATTGATTCTTTGGTATAATCCTCTCCCAGCTTCCACAAGCTGACTGAACGCTGCTGCCCGGGGGCTTTTATCAAAATGTTCTTATCACGCTTGACGGTAAAGCCTTGCCTTTCAAGCTCCGCAAGCAGATCATCAAAGCTGCTAACGCTGGGTATCAAGCTGTCGATAGCATTACGAATATACGCCTTCCATGAAGTACCCTTTTTCTTGTGCTGCCATTCGGAGTAGTTGAGCGACCTACCCTCGTTCTCAAAGTTGAGGGCAGGAGTAATGCCAAACGCTCTGCACACCCCATTTGTGACCTCACGCATTTTTCGGACCGAAGCCTTGTTGTCATAAAACCGCTTACCGGTGAGCGAATAAGAATTTATCAGTATATGATTGTGAGTGTGCTCGATATTGACATGAGTTGCTATGACCGCCTGCACATCATCACCGAACATCTTGCGCACGAACGCCATGCCTATCTTGTGAGCAAGCTCGGGCGTGACGTTCTCTGAATCCGCAAAGCTCATTATGTAGTGTATCGCCTTGACTGGACTTTTGCCGCTTTTACTCGGAGGGGCATCGTAGCTGCGTCTTGCGTACTGCTCGTAAACCGTCTTCATCTGCGTGTAGGCGAACTCGGGCTTGGTCATGCAATTCAGCGAGATCGTCAAAACTCGCTCGTCGGTCTTGTCGGGATTCAGTATGTAGGTCAGCGCTTGCTTGACGTTATGGTGGACAGCCACAGATTTACAGTACGGCAAAGCTCGCTCACATCTCCCTTCAATTTGTCAATATCCTCGGCATAAACGCTGCACGTTTCGTTTGCTTTCTTTGCTATCTGATTGATTTTTTTCGATATTATTCGCATTCCATTCAGCAAAGGTGCAAGCTCTTTCAGATCAACGACTTTCACCTCACCATTAAGTGACATTGTCCTAATGAACGTCGATGTTTTCAAGTGGCAAGCCTTAGCCTTCTCCTCGATTTGCTTCCATTCCTCGGCTGAATACACTATCTCCTTGCGTCGGAGCGTTTTGTTTTTTCTTGCTATATTTATCAGTCCTTTCTTTTTTGTGTTTCTGATTATCGGCTCACTTTTTCCGAGCCTGCGTTTAGGGCTGCAAAGCCTCTAAACACCGCAGAGGTTAACCACGTTGATCTCTGCGGGAAAGTGCCGGGAAAGTGCCGGTAAAATGCCGGGACTTTCTGTACTTGCGTAATTATGAAAAATGGAAATTCAAATAAACGCATTTACACGTTCTGCCCTGCCGCACTCGGCAGGGCGATTTTTTTACGTTCAATTTGCTACTCCAAGATACTTTAGCAGCGCCGCTTTGCTCACAAGTATCTTGCCACGCACACCGCTGCCTGCACGGACATAGGCGACCTTGTCTTGTGCGACAAGCTGACGGACTGTGTGTTCTGATAAGCCATTCACAAGTGCGGCACACTCTTTGATGGCGATCATTTCCAAAGATTGGTTTTCAATCTGATCTGACTGCGGCGCAGGCTCGGGCGACTGCGATTCAATAAGCTGCTCCAATAGCAGGACTATCTGCGAGATGATCTGTTGCTTTTCTGTTAAATTCAAATGTCATTCTCCTCTCTGATTTTTGTTTTGTATGGTTTTAATGTACGCTGCTGTTTCCTCCTTTCGGTTCTGGACGGTTTGGGTGTGTAACTTTGCACTTTTTTCTTCTGCTGGCGAGGCAGGAAGAAATATGTGCCTTTCATAAGTTAATTCTGAATGACGAGCGGAATAGTTAACGGGTTTTTGAAAAACCGTATGGTTGCACAAATGGTAATCATTGATGGTGTGCAGTTATTGCAAAATATATGCGAAGTGCGGAAAGCAACATAGCCTTCATAAGTAACGACACTTTGAGCCGATTATATAAGCGGTTTGGGAAAGTTGTAATAATTATCTCCGTATTCGACAAATCAGCCCTATGTAGATTGTGTGACTTGTACATCATATATGATAAGGAGAGGCTTACAATCTTATCCTAAAAATTCAGTATAACAATAGCCCTCACTTATACATAGGATTTTAGGGCTAGAGTTAAGACAAAATGGGAGGGTAGAGAACAAATTCTCCGTGTTCAACAAATAAGTCCTATGGAATATGTATTGATTGCACATCGTTTTTATAATGAGGGGCTGGTGGGTTTTATCATTATTTCTCCGTCGAAAATAATAGATTCTCACTAATACCTAATCTTATAGAATCAAGCAGAACTTGCATTACTAAAACTTGATTTGACTATCATCTTAAAAGTGTAGAGTGTTTTAGTAGTTAGTCCTTGAAAAAATAGGAGAAATATGTTATAATTAAAATTGGGTTAATATATTTTCAAGTAAAGGAGTGCAGAAATCATGACGCCTGAACAGAAAGCAAGAAAAGTAATTGATGAAAAGCTTATAGCGTCCGGTTGGATCGTTCAAGATGTAAAGAAACTTAATCCAAATGCTGCTATTGGCGTTGCAGTTCGTGAATTCCCAACAGATACCGGTCCTGTTGATTATGCGCTTTTTGTAAACGGAACACCTGTCGGTGTAGTTGAGGCTAAGAAAAGTGAAGAAGGCGAAAATATTACAACTGTCGAAGGACAGTCTTCTCGTTATGCCAACAGCACATTTAAGTGGATAAAATGCGAGTACAAGATTAGATTTGCTTATGAAGCAACCGATAAGCTTACTCGCTTTACAGATTATAATGATGTAAAATATCGTTCACGTACTGTCTTCTCTTTTCATAAGCCTAAAACTTTGGCTGCACTTATCAGGCAGAAAGATACAATACGCAATAATATGAAGCATTTTCCCGAGTTTGATGGCACAGGATTTCGTGATTGTCAGATCACTGCTATAAATAATCTGGACAAGTCTTTATCAGAGAACAAACCAAGAGCATTAGTTCAGATGGCTACGGGCGCAGGAAAGACCTTTACTGCAATAACAGCCGCATATCGTATGCTGAAATTCGGCAAAATGAACCGTATACTCTTTCTTGTTGACACCAAGAGCCTTGGAGAACAGGCTGAACGTGAATTTCTTGCATATCGTCCGAATGATGATAATCGTTCATTCTCGGAAATATACGGCGTTCGCAGGCTTAAAAGCTCATACATACCGTCCGATGTACAAATTTGTATCAGCACGATTCAAAGAATGTATTCCATTCTCAGCGGAGAAGAAACTGATGAATCCATAGATGAGATCTCACTTGAAGAAGTCACTTCAATGGAAAAGAAATCACCAAAAGAAGTAGTTTATAATGAGAAATATCCTCCTGAATTTTTCGACTGCATAATTGTCGATGAGTGCCATAGATCCATTTACAATGTATGGAATCAGGTGCTTGAATACTTTGATGCTTTTATTGTCGGACTAACTGCAACTCCGGATAAACGTACCTTTGCTTATTTCAATCAGAATATTGTAAGTGAATATTCAAGAGAACAGGCGATAATTGACGGAGTGAATGTTGGTGAAGACATATTCCTTATTGAAACAACTGTGGGCAAAAATGGTGCTCATATCATGAAGCAGCTTATAGAGTCGCGCAATCGTATGTCAAGAGAAAAACGCTGGAAGCAGCTTGATGAAGATGTTGACTATAAGCCTACTCAGCTTGACCGTGATATTGTAAATCCAAGCCAGATCAGAACTGTTATCAAAACGTTTAAGGAGAATTTGTATACAAAGCTGTTCCCAAGACGTAAAGAAGTACCGAAGACCTTGATATTCGCCAAAACTGACAGCCACGCTGATGATATTATTCAGATAGTTCGTGAAGAATTTGGCGAGGGAAATGAATTTTGCAGAAAGGTGACCTATTCAGCCGCCAACCCTGAAACGGTACTTGCTGAATTCAGGAACAGTTACTATCCGAGAATAGCTGTTACTGTTGATATGATCGCAACAGGCACAGATGTCAAGCCCATTGAATGTCTGATATTCATGCGTGATGTACGCAGCAAGAACTATTTCGAGCAGATGAAAGGTAGAGGAACAAGAACTCTCGGCAAAGACGATCTCCAAAAAGTTTCACCGTCTGCAACTGAAAATAAAGACCATTTTGTTATCGTTGATGCAGTTGGTGTTACAAAGTCAAAGAAAACCGAAACAAGAACACTTGAACGTAAGCCTACTGTTTCTATGAAGGAGCTTATGCTTAATGTCGCACTTGGTGCAAAAGATGAAGACACACTGACTTCTCTTGCAAATCGACTTGTACGCCTTAACAGTCAGATGACGCCCCGTGAGCGTAAGGAATTTGATGAGAATGTCGGAACTCCTGCGGGCAAATTAGCTGAATCTCTCCTCAATGCCTTTGATGAAGAAGTAATTAAACAAACAGCGATCAACACTTTTAAGACAGCTGAACCCGACGAAGAACAGCTTAACGAAGCTCAGAAAGCATTGATCGCTGACGCTGTAAAGCCTTTCTATGATCCCGACACAAGAGACTTTATTGACAATATCCGCAGGAGTCATGAGCAGATAATTGACAATGTCAACCTTGATACTGTTCTGTTTGCAGACTTTGACTCCGAGCAGGAAAAGAATGTTGACAGGACTATCCAGACGTTCCATGAGTTTATAGAAGAAAACAAGGACGAGATAATTGCACTTCGCATCATTTACAACGAGAGTTACAAAAATCGTCCCATGGCAATAGATAGCCTGAAAAAGCTGTATGAGAAGCTGAAAAACAAGGGTATTACAGCCCAGCGTCTATGGGACTGCTATGCCATAAAGAAGCCTGACAAGGTAAAGTGTGGAACGGTGGCTCAGCTTACCGATCTTATATCCATAATTCGCTTTGAAATGGGATATACCGATAATTTGCAGCCTTTTGCGGATAAGGTCAACTACAATTTCATGCAGTGGACTCTCCGCAGGAATGCAGGTGCGGTTCATTTCACAGAGGAGCAAATGGAGTGGCTCAGGCTTATAAAAGACCATATCATAGCTTCTCTCAGTATTGAGCCCGATGATCTTGACCTCAACCCCTTTGACCATAAGGGCGGTCTCGGCAGGTTTTATGAGGTTTTCGGGGATAGCTATGAAGAAATTTTGATAGAGATGAATGAGGTATTGGTGGCGTAATATGACTTTTAATGACTTACTCTCAGACAATGGATTGTTTTGTGATGGTGATTGGATTGAAAAGAAAGATCAAGATGTTAATGGACTTGTCAGACTAATTCAACTTGCAGATATTGGAATATGCGAATTTAAAGATAAATCAAACAAGTATATCACCGAACAAACAGCACAAAATTTGAATTGCACATATTTGAAAAAGGGAGATATATTAATTGCTCGCTTGCCGGAACCTCTCGGCAGAGCCTGCATTTTCCCTTATGATGGAAAATTCATTACGGCTGTTGATGTAGCAATATTACGGCCTGCTAATGATAAGGTCAATAATCAGTATATAATGTATTTGATTAATTCTCCACAATTCAGAAAACAAATTAAAAAGTTTGAAAGCGGAACAACTCGTAAAAGAATCTCGAGAAAGAATTTAGATAGGATAGATTTTAAAATTCCTGATTATCAAGACCAACACCGCATAGTCACCCGTATCGAGGAGCTTTTCTCTCAGCTTGACAGTGGCGTTGAAACGCTGAAAAAGACTAAGGAACAGCTGAAAGTGTATCGGCAGGCGGTGCTGAAAGAGGCTTTTGCTTTCAGGCTATCAGATATGATAGAAATAAGAGAAATCGTTGATGATATAAGGATTGGTCCATTTGGCACAATGCTCCATAAGAGTGATTATATTGATAATGGAGTTCCAGTTATTAATCCTCAGCATATAAAAAATCTTTCTATTGTAGAGAGTAATAGAATAACAGTATCTAATGATAAAGCTAAGGAGCTTTCGGCTTATCGTTTGAAATGTAACGATATTATCATGGGAAGACGAGGAGAAATGGGAAGAGCTGCAGCTATAAATGAAAGAGAATATGGTTGGATTTGTGGTACAGGTAGTATTCTGTTTCGGTTAAAACCAGATTATGATGCTGTGTTTTTTGCGCAAATTCTTTCAAGTCCAGACGTTATTCATTACCTTGAGGCTAAAGCAACAGGCACAACAATGAAAAATCTAAACGAAGAAATTGTGAAACATATTCCTGTTCCCAATATAACTAAACATGAACAACAAAAAATCACAAATATGCTTGATTCAAAATTGTCCGTCTGCGACAGCATAGAAAAAACAATAGATACAGCTTTACAGGAAGCCGAGGCTCTCAGGCAGAGTATTCTGAAACAGGCTTTTGAGGGAGGATTGTAATGATAAAAGAATTGATGAATAATCCTTGGGCATGGGGAGTATTGTCTGTAATAACTATATTATCTTTTTTATATGCAGTATATTGCCAACAAAAGAATAAAGAAAAGAAAGAAATATCGTACGCTCAAAAATCAACTGTTTTGGTGCAGAACAAAAAAAGCAAGTATCAAAAACTCTCACTTTGCTATGATGGGGATTCAGTTGATAATATATGTGTAAGTCGATTTGCAATTTGGAATAGTGGTAACAAAGTTTTGCAAACTACTGATATGGCTAAGTCGAAAGAAATAAAAATTACATTAGCAAAAGAAAAGAAAATCTTGGAAGCTAGTATAATAGCAGCTACAGATGAAACTAATAAGTTTAGTGTGAATGTACAAGATGAAAACACAATTATTATTCCTTTTGACTATATAGAATCCAAAGATGGTGTTGTGGTTCAAATAATACATACAGGTTTGAATAATGATCTCGCCATTTCTTGTAAAATAAAGGGCGGCAAATCATTATATAAATATGATAATTCGTTAAAGTTACTTTCTATTTTCACACCTAATTCCAAAAGCAAACTTAGTTCAGCGCTTACTTTTATAGCGATGACTATAGTCTATACTTTTACGTCATTACTGAGCATACTTCAAATACTGGTTGAAAAAAAGATTGTAACAGAAAGCCATTTGGCATCATTTTTTAATCAAAGATTAGAAAACAGTACAAATTCTTTATCACATGATAGCGGATGGTTTACGATTATATTACTAATTTTAACTATTATTTTTATGATTATTGCAGATTACGAAATAATAAAAAATCAGTTTTACGTTGGGATTCCATCAAAGCTTAAAGATGAGTTCCTTGATAATTGAAACGAGGTATAATATGTCAGAAAATTCAACAGCAATAATTTCCAAAGTCTGGGGAATGTGCGGCCCTTTGCGTGACGACGGCGTTTCCTATGGTGACTATCTGGAACAGCTTACATATCTTATATTTCTGAAAATGTCCGATGAGTACTCTCGCCCGCCATATAAGCGTAAGACAGGCATTCCCGAAGGCTATGGCTGGAATGATATGAGTATGCTAAAAGGTGCGGAGCTTGAGGACAAGTATCGTGAGATCCTCGAAAAGCTCGGCGAACAGGGCGGTATTCTCGGAAAGATATTCAAAGGCGCTACAAACAAGATAAGCAATGCAGCTATACTCAGCCGTATCGTTACAATGATAGATAAGGAAAAATGGGTATCCATGTCCTCTGATGTCAAAGGTGAGATCTATGAGGGACTTCTCCAGAAAAACGCTGAGGATATCAAAAGCGGTGCAGGACAGTACTTCACTCCCCGCCCGCTTATCAAAGCAATGGTCAGATGTATTCGCCCCGAGCCTATGAAGTCCGTTGCTGATCCCTGTTGCGGAAGCGGCGGTTTTCTGCTTGCGGCTCAGGATTTTATCACTGATCCTGAGAACTATACGCTTGACCGTGAGCAGAAGGAATATCTGAAAGCCGAAGCCTTCCATGGTAACGAGATAGTTCCCACTACATTCAAACTATGCCTTATGAATCTGTATCTGCATAATATCGGTGATATTTATGGCAATATCCCTGTTACTCTCGGAGATGCACTTCTTATGGATTTAGGTGAGAGATATGATTATGTGCTGACTAATCCGCCATTCGGCAAAAAATCCTCTATTACCTTTACAAATGAGGAAGGTGAACAGGAGGACGAAGATCTCGTATATAATCGTCAGGACTTCTGGACAACAAGTTCCAATAAGCAGCTCAACTTTGTTCAGCACATCAATACTATACTGAAGTCTACCGGTAAGGCGGCTGTGGTCGTACCTGATAACGTGCTTTTTGAAGGCGGTGCAGGTGAAACTGTCCGCAGAAAGCTGCTTGAAACTACGGACTTACATACTATTTTGAGATTGCCGACAGGCATCTTCTATAAACCAGGTGTTAAAGCCAACGTTATCTTTTTTGATAAGCGTCCGGCAAGTCCGGAGATGCAAACAAAAGAAGTGTGGATATATGACTTCCGCACTAATATTCACTTTACATTAAAGCAGCATCCGATGACAGAAGCAGATCTTGAAGACTTCATTAAATGCTATAATCCTGAGAATCACTATGAACGTTCAGAAACATGGAGTGAAGATAATCCTGAAGGACGTTTCCGCAAATACAGCATTGATGAGATCATGAAGCGTGACAAGTTGAGCTTGGATATCTTCTGGATCAAAGATAAATCTCTTGCAGATCTTGATAATCTGCCGCCTGCTGATGAACTGGCAGATGAGATCATTGAGAATCTTCAGAGTGCTTTAGAGAGTTTTAAGGAACTGAAAGCTGCATTAAAATAAAAAATGATTGGAAAGCATATCAGAAGGAAGTTGATCTAATGACTTACCTCTACATATACCGACTGACCTCCGACACCGGACTTGCACCCTGCGTAGATAATGGTCTGCTGTCCCTTGCCTGCTGCAAGGGCGGACAGATAAGAAACGGCAAAGCAATATATACTGGGCTGAGGTATCGGGTCGGTGCTATGCGTGACGGAGCAGATCACAAGACCGATGATATATATTTACTTGGCACATACAAAAACAAGTTTCTCTACCTCGCAAGGATAAGCAATATTGTTACCATGTCCGAATATTTCAGCAGTATGTCTGAGGGCAGAACGGACAGTATTTATAGTCTTGCCGACGTTGAACTTGTTCGCAATCATCATCTTTGGAACGAAGGTGTTCACGTTGATGAAAAGCAGAATATCCGTGATATTGCAGGGAAATATGTTCTGCTGTCGGACGACTTCATCTATCTTGGAAAAGACGCAGTGTTCGATGATATGGTCGATAAATACAATGCTAGATTTCGTGAAACAAAACTCTATAAAGGCGAGGTCGCAGAACTGATCGTTGAAGAATGTAAGAAATATCGTGACGGCAAAAAGCATCTTCCGACTAAGCCGTTGAAGAATAGGTGTGGTGGCTGCAAATGAAGATAATTCTTTCGAGGAAAGGTTTTGACTCGTCCAATGGTGGCTGTGCAAGTCCCATAATGCCCGATGGTACGCTGCTTTCTATGCTTATCCCTTCAAATGACAGGGACAGATATTCCGACCTGTGCTGGAATGACATTACATATTCGGAGCTACTTTCCGAACTGCGCCCCAACAAGACTTATGAAGGTTGTCATGTCGATCCCGATATTCGCAAAAACGGAGTTTTGGCAACTGATGATTGGTCGCCTGCCTTTGGGCAGATAGGCGCAGCGCAGGGATTGCTTGCGAACGCAGGTGTCGAGGCGGGGGATATTTTTCTGTTTTTCGGCTGGTTCCGTCATGTTGAGAAAACTGAAAAGGGCTACCGATATGTCAGAAGAAAAGGTGATGATTTCTTCGCATACGCCGATATGAATATCATTTACGGATATATGCAGGTGGGGGAGATACTCACTGAACCTGAAAAGATCTCCCAATACCACTGGCATCCTCACGCATCGGAAGAAAGATCGGGAAAAACCAACAATGCGCTGTATCTCCCTACAAAAACGCTGTCCTTTGCACCTTCGCTCAAAGGCTGCAGAACTCTTGATTTCCGCAAAGACCATGTGCTGACGATGGAAGGCAAGGGCAGGGCTACATGGAACGAGTACGATTTTCTCATGCCCGAACATATCTACGGCAAAAAGAAAAATTCTGCCAAAAACGGAGGGCTATATTACAGCGGCATTTGGCAGGAGCTTGTGGTGTATGAGTCGGATGGGTTACTGGACTGGGTGAAAAATATACTGATATAAAAACGGCTGCGCCCGAAGGCACAGCCGTCTGCTCTCATTGACGTGCCTTAGAAGCCTGTCAATGGCTGTCAGAAAAATGAAGATGATATGTTACGAAACAATAGGTGTTTAAAATGCTATTATTTGTAAGGAAGTGAAACAATGGCATTACTTGAAGAAATCAAACAAAGAATCGAAGCGTTGAGCGAAGGTGAATTTCAGACATTATGTGATGCATATTTATCAAGCATCGGGTATCCAGATTTAGTGTCATTAGGCACAAAATCAGGTACTAAAAAGACAACAAAGGGAACGCCTGATACATATATACGATCATCAAATGGCAAATACATATTTGTTGAATACACTACTCAGAAATCCAATCTTGTCCAAAAAATAATAGATGATCTTGAAAAATGTTTCAATGAAGAAGAAACAGGTATTAAGTGCAGTGTTATTGATAAGGTTCTATATTTTCATACATCGTCAAATATCACTCCTAAGCAGGATAAGAAGATACATGATTATGCTGAACAACACAATGTTTTCGTAGAATTAACGGGGATAGATACATTTTCCAATGTTCTGTTTAATAATCATAAATTCCTGGTAAAAAAATATCTTGGAATACCTATATCAACCGATCAAATATTCACAAAAGAAGAATTTGTGCTTAAATATGATAAAGCACCGACAGCTGCTCCTTTGAATACATCATTCATGTTTAGGCAACAAGAAACAAATGATATAAAAACTGCTCTTTCTGAATATAATGCTGTTTTGCTCTCAGGTGATGCAGGAATAGGAAAAACACGTCTTGCGTTGGAAACAGCAGAACAATATGCAATAGAAAACGAATATCAATTCTTGGTAATTCGTAATAATAACGAGAGACTTTGGGATGACCTTAACATTTATTTCCAAAAGAATGGACGATATATCATCCTTATTGATGACGCAAATCAAATTAGCAATTTGAAGACATATCTTGAATTCTTAAGAGACAGGTCAGATAATATCAAGTTGATTATAACTGTACGCAAATATGCATTAGAAGATGTTTCGGCAAAGGCAGATGCAGTTATGAAAAACAAGCTCATACAGATAGAAAAGCTCAACGAAACGGAAATAGAGGAAATGATAGCGAATAGCTATGACTTAAATACTTATGCTCTTGATAAGATATCAGGTTTATCCAACGGAAACCCACGAATTGCGTTTTTGGCCGGCAAATACGCTTCTGAAACTAATAGTATATCTGCAAATAATAACATTTCTGAATTGTACAAAAACTATTATGGGACATTTCTCAAGGAACAGGATATAGATGAAAATCTGTTAAAATGCGCCGGCATAGTTGCTTTTATAAAGCGAATTAATCTTGATCATCTTCCAAAAATAAAGGACTTGTTAGAATGCTGCAACATAACCACAGATGATTTTACATCAGGTATTCATAAACTACATGATCTAGAAATAATAGATATTTATAAAGACAAAGGCGTCAAATACTCTGATCAGTGCTTATCCGACTTTATTTTATACGATGTTTTTATAGAAAAGAAAATTATAAGTTTAGCAGCGTTTACAGAGTTACTTTTTGAGAAATCAGAAGATCAGACTGTTCAATCTATCAATATACTGATCAGCAATTTTTATAGTGAAGACAATTTCAAATTCATCAAATCAGAAATGAAAATAGTGTGGGATAAATTAAAAACAAACAAGCCGTATTGTTTTGAAAAATTCTTTATGCGTTTTCATCCGTTGTTTTCGATTGATTCGCTGATCATCATTAACGAAAAAATTGAACAAGCTATTCCAAAACCTATTGATGCAGAAGAACTAAAAGCAGCTCCAAAGTATAATAGGTATACAAGTGACTGGCTTGATGTTTTCGCCTCATATGGTGGCAATCCTAATGCCGAAGAGTTTAATAATGCTGTTGAATTGTTGCTTATGTATTTTCTAAAATGTCCAGCTAATTATAATGACGTGTTAAGCTATGTGAAACAGCTTTCAAGCATAAGAAAAATACATTTGCAGCATGATTATTTTGGAAATCAAATTGCTTTTGTTAATAAGCTGATTGAAAAATCTGAAAACTGGACCAACAGATATATTAGCGTATTATTTCTTGATTTAGCTGAACACTTCTTAAAGCTTCGCTTTGAACAAACTGAAAATAAACATGGTTCTATTAGTTACATATATGGAGAGATGCCTTATTCAGAAGAATTATGTGTATTTAGACAGATAGTATGGCAAGAACTTGTCAAACTATCTGATGATATTTCTAATTCTGACAGAATACTTGACGTTATTATACATTATGGAGACGGTATACAAGATAATAACAAAGACTTTCTAAAGATTGATTTGCCATATATTGCTAAAATACTTTACTCTTTATATAGTTGTAATAGCACTCAAGCTATTATTGGTGTTGAACATGTTCAAATGATATGCAATGCATTCAATTATGCCTCCTTCGAATTAGATCAATTTTATAAAACCGAAAAATATCAATTATATCACCTGCTTGATGATAGACATACAGAGGTTAAGGGGTGGGAAGAAAGAAAAAGTCATAAGGAAGACTGCATAAGAGAATATATTTGCAATAGTCCTGAAACAGCATTGATCAGCATTATCGATTTAGGTTATGATTTGAAGCGAATTGGTAAACTCGAATACGAAGTTGAAGAAAGTATCGGTATGGCATTTAACTGTGCATATAATGATAAGGACGTATTTCTTAAAGCTGTTAAGTATTATTTGACAAAATGGGACTTTAATGACGTTCTTTATCCGCCAGTCATCGTTTCAAAATTATTTAATTTTCTGGACGATGAAGCTGTAAGAGAAATAATAATATTAGCAAATGATGTAATTATTAATAATTGGGAATTTGCATATTATTATGAACTGCCTGAAGAACTAATAGATGCAGAAAAATGCAACGAACTACTATACTTTTTTACTGAGAACTCCGATTCCTATATAACGTCATCACCATTAAGAAGATTAGAGTTCCTTTCAAAATATGAGAAGTGTGATCGTGATATCTATATTAAAGCGTGCGAGATAATTCTCAAAAAGCGAGGCTATTCACATTATATTATACATTTATACTTTGATCTATTATTTAATGAGTATAATATAAAACCAGATGAGTTGGTATCAAAATTTGGAAATAATTTAGACTTGCTTTCTGCAATGTATCTTGAGATGATTTTTCAAAACGGATTTGATTATTCTGGAAAGTATTTAGTTGCAATCATTCAAGCATATCCGCCAATGCTCGACAAGTATATGTTATGCTATAAAGAGAATAGACAAATATTATCTTATAACATGTTGGAAAGACTTGCTTTCCTAGTAAATCTTGATAATTATATTGAAGTATTTGACAGGATAATGGACAGCCTTCTTGAGATTCCCTTTATTTCTATGACCATTTCTTCACTGTTCGATAATCATTATAATTCAAAAAATACGATATTTACAGATAAAATTGTCTTATGGATGAAGCATTATGTTGAATTATATTACGCAGATATAGAAAAAATGAGGTTAATATTTGAAATCAATGCTTATATTGAGCTTAAATCAAGAGTAGATGTGATTATATACTACTTATCAAAAAATAACGATTTTGAAGCTTTTAAAGAACTTTATCTATTTCCAACCTCATCCTGTTGGACTGGAAGTGAGTTGCCGTTAATTCAAGACGAGGTAGATTTCCTTGAAAAATTAAAAAGTCAACTAACAGAAGTATCCTATCTGCAACATAAATCGTATATTAATAAACTGATAGATAGTAAGGAGAAATATAAAGAAAGCACTGAAATCGAAGAGATGCTGGGAAGAAATTAACACGATCGGCTATGCGCTCGACGTTTCTGATCTTGAACGTAGCGACTACGAAAGGAATGATCATGAGAAATGCAATTATACAAATATAATCATTATCCTAAATAACAGCCGATACACTCGTCCACACCGCCCTGCGTGAAGCGTTGGCGAACTGCATTATCAACGCCGATTATTATGGTAGGCAGGGTCTTGTCATAATCAAGAAAAAGGACCGTTATTACTTTTTCAAACCCGGGCAATTTCCGCATTGACATTGAGGACGCAAAAAGCGGCGGAGTTTCCGACCCCCGAAACACAACGCTCATCAAGATGTTCAACCTTATTGATATAGGCGAGCGTGCCGGCAGCGGTATCCCGAACATTTACAGAATATGGGACAAGCAGGACTTGGAAGCACCGATCATCACCGAATATTTTGAACCTGCAAGGATAACCATGTCGCTTTCGGTATCAAGCGACGATAAACGTGTGTCGATAAAAAGTGACGATAAAAAAGCAACGATAAAAGAAAAGTGAGCGAGCTGCAAAGGCAAACAATCATAGAATACCTAACAGATAATGCAAGCGCTAAATCTTATGAGCTATCCAAACTACTTGACGTCAAGTCTACAAGGATAAAGGATTTGCTCAACGAGCTTATTTCAGATGGCGTTGTGATTCCGGAAGGTGCTAATAGAAATCGTCGGTACAGACTGAAAAACTAAAACGGAGCCGAGAAATCATTCCCGGCTCCGACGGAGTTACTTTATAGGCTTGGTCATTTCAAGTGCTATCTGCGCACCTATCCTGAACCCATTAACAAAATCCATTCGGTTGCTAATGCTGATGATGGCAATCTGTGCGTTCTGATAATCATTGAACAGGTTGCAAATTTCGGGATACTTTTTGAGCAGGGCACTTTCTGCTTCAACAAGTGAATCCAGTGCCTTGCGATATTCTTTATCATCGGGGGTTAGCTTTCCAGAAGTAAAAAGATCACCGTTATACATTTCTTCGATTATGTTACTCATAAAAATACCTCCGTTTGTAGTCGGTCGTGTTCGATTATTTGCAGAAATATCCAATGATCTATGGGTCTTATTTGGGACTTAATTGCGTGAAAAGTCCCAATAATTTACGATTATCGGTTTTGTATGACTTGCCGTAAAACGACGTAATTACGTGGGTTTTCGCAAGTTCTGTTATTGTAAAGAACATTAGTGCCATGATTCTTCTCTAGGATACGTTTGTCTAAGCATGTATGCCAAAGCTGATTATTCAGTGGGTACAACCGCATATATAAGGAATACGCCGATAGAATATATTCAACTGAAAAAGTGAAGTTAGACAGAAACACTTCATCGGCTCCTTCTCATCTGAATTGACCAAAACGATATACGGCTGCACCCGAATGTAGAATTCATGTAAAAAGCTGATATATGTATCAACTTTCATAAAAACGCGGACAGTGTAACGAATTTCGTTATGCTGTCTTTTTTGTAAGGAGAAAATGTGAATGAGTATGAGCGATGATGTTGCTTCAGGCTCTTGATGCATGGAAAGTAGCTAAAAGACTGGCAGATAAAATCGGACGATTACTCTTTCAGTAATACTCCGGTTCTGTCGGAAATTACAAAAATGGAATTTATTCAGTGAATTACACTCCTCTTTTGAAAAACTTGAGACAAATTGATTTGTGAACAGTTTGCCAAGGTTCATACATATGAAATGAAATTTCGCTGTCCGCTGGAAATCTATCTTCATATAAGTAATTATCTCCGTGATTTTTGCGTTGCGGATAATGCTGAAATGGCTAAATATCATGTGAGCTATACAATGAAATAATTATATCATTTAGTATTTTGCTTAAATCAAATCGTGTTATAATACACAAATATAGTCTTTTAATTTTGTGCTACTATCTAAATATTACTTTTGGTTATTGAAAACAAATAAACAAAATGTTATAATATTATATATAGTTTCGACATTAAAGGAGATGAGCTCTATGAAGATAAATAAGGCTCTGCTTGAACTGTTGGCCTATGCAGCAATAGTAAATAATTACATTCACTCAGAACAGTTGAAATACCTTAATAAACTGATAGGAAATGATAATTCTCTATGCAAGTCAGTATATAATGACGTTATTTTAAACCATGATGCCTATAATGAAGAATCAGCCAACGCTCGTATAAATAAACTTTTTTCGGAATTAAAAAATGAAAACCAAACAAAAATAAAAAGAATGCTCATTAAAATAATGTGCTATGACGGAAAAATCGACGAAAAAGAATTAAAATTTTTACGTTTGATGTACCAAAACAGTGAGTACAGTAAAGCTTATGCTTTTCTTCATATAGACTATTTTAATTTTAAGACAAAGGGCACCATTGCCAAACACCTGTTCACTTTCTTGAAAAGCCGGCTTTTAAAAAATACCATTCCATATATTGGATTTCGACGTCTAGAATACAATAGTCTTATAAAAAACCTTTTAATAGAAAATGAAAATGTCGAAATCAGATTAAAGAAGATATTAGGTAAAATAGAAGACTACGAGATAATTGATTCCATAAAAAATAATTCAAAAAAATTATCCGATATTAACGATGATGGACCGACCTTAGTATTAATGGGAAAAACTAAAGCCGGTAAATCAACACTTTTCCATTTGCTTAGTAGCGTTGGTAGTGAGTTGGTCGGAAAAGGAGGCCAACGAACAAGCAAATGCAGTACTGTAACTCATTATAATGGTATAAAAATAATAGATACTCCTGGTTTAGCTGCTGCATCTTTCAAAGGCAAAGAAGATGAAAAAATAGCAGAAAAAAGTTGCTATAATTCTGATGAAATACTATTTCTAATGCCCGCTGATACATATGGAAAGGAATTAACGTTCATTGATAAGTTTATTGACAAGAATAAACCAATGACCATTTTGTTCAACTACAAAAATGCTGACCATTTCCAATATGATACTGGCGGTATAGTAACAAATCCGCAAAAATGGAGAAATAATGTTGAAAACTCAGCAAATCAACTTATCAGATATTTGAAAGAAAGAAACATATTTCATGTTATAGACAATAAGCTGAAATTTGCTTTCTTGAGGGAAGCTGATAAAAAATGGGTATTGAATAATTCCGATCAAAAGATGAAAAGAAAAATCCTTACGAATTGGAAAAAAATCAGGAAAGCTTCAAACTACCCAACGGCTATGTACGAAATATTCAATGATTTTTATGAACACGCTGATCTGTACAGGTTATACAGACTGTTTGAGACAAGCCTTGGGTGTGTAGTAAATTTGGAAACTGAGATCAATGATTATATAAATAAAAACAGTCAGAGAATATCCGAATTAAAGTCAGAAAACGATGCTATATCAAAACAGCTTGATGATTTTGTCATAACATGTCGATCTCGGATAGACGAAGAACTAGGTACAATAATATCCGATGTTATTATTGATGCTGAGGAAAAAAGCAGAAATAATAGCAAAAATAAATTCAACAAGTATTTCAAACAGATAATACAGAAAGCAAATGAAAATATGTACGAGAATACCAGAAAGATATTGCTAGAAAACATTAATGGCTTGTCAATAAAATTAAAAGATGTACCGATCGAACTAAGCACATTTACTTATGATAAAGAAGATATCTCGTTAAACCTTAAATATTTCGAGACTAAGGGCGGTTTTAATATTTTTAAGTCAAAACATCTGTATGATGCGTTGAGCAAAGTCAGTGCTAGGCTGATTATGAAAGTAAATATACCAGTAGGTATTGGACTGAATTTAGTATCAAGTAATATAATAGACAAAATAGCCCTTAGTAATTCAGAGCAGAATGATATAACTCTGGGGATTAGGAATAAAGAAATAAATGACTATCTTGAAGAAGTAAAGAGATTATATTTGAGCAGTGTTGAATCTAATATGTCAAAGATAAAAATAATAATACAAAACAAGTTGATTAAACCTAATATGTCAGAAATACATAATTACTTGAAAATTAATTCTGATCTTGAAAATGCTGTTAGCATTTACAAAAACAATATCTTTGATAATTATGCAGAACGATTTTTGAAACAGTGTCAAAGATTTGCAAAGTATACTCGTTACGAGGTCGACAGTACAAAAAAAACAGTGACGATATTTGCATCACACTGCAAAGAAAATGTATATTCCGATCTAAAGTATAAGATACAGATCAAGAAAGAAGGCGGATAATGTGTTGAATTCTTTTGAAATTAAATCTCAGCTCAGAATGAAATGTGATGAAATCAGAACTATAATAGCTGAAAGCAATAATGAGAAACTATCTCAATTGTGTGATGATTTTTACAGTAAATACAGTGCAATAACAGATCAAGATAAGATCAAGTTAGTTATGTGCGGCGAATGGTCTACCGGGAAATCGACCATAGTTAAGGCACTTACCGGAATAAAAGATATTAAAATCGGTGAAGATGTGACAACTACTGAAGTACATGAATATAAGTATGATGATTTTTATATTGTTGATACTCCTGGTTTCAACATTTGCGATGATTCTCATACTAACATTGCCAAAAAAGCACTAATGGATTCTGATTGTGTTATCTATTGTATCACTGAGCAGCAATTGTTTTCAGATGATAGTATTGAGGATTTTATCAGAACTTGTAAAAGCATCAAGAATATAACCCCTACCATCTTGACAGTTACCAAATTTGGAAGTGAAGGTAATGATCCTTTTGATGCCTTATTTAATATAAGGAATGATATAGATGCTAATCTAAAGGATCATGGGTTCGAGGAAGTTCCTACAATTTGTATAATAAGCGCAGAACGATACATGAGGGGAAAAGAGACAGGTGACGAAGCATTAATAGAAAAAAGCTATTTTAATAACTTAATTCAAGAAATTGAAGATGCGGGAAAACAATTAAAACAAGGTCAGGATCAATTATATAAAGTCAAGTGTAAACGACAGATTGAATTTATGGTCGATTTCATAAATCAATGTATTGAGGAAAACAAAAAATCATTTAACGATGAGGATGAAAAAAAGCTAAATGAACAAAAAAAACGTTTGTCAGATGAGTTAATCAAAGAAAAAAATGAGATTCGAAATGAATACACTAATAATATCAATAAAATGTATGACATTATCCATGATATTAATGACATAGATGATTATTCTACAAATGCCGAGAAAATAAATAATCTTGCAGAATCTACTATAAAAAATATTATGGATAGGTCAGAAATATCTATACCACCTGAACTCATAAATTTTAATGTTGATACTGAAGCTTTAAACAATGAAAAGAAGGCTTTTTTCAGCAAACTCAGAAAGAAAAACAAAACAGCTAAAACCGGATTAGGTGAAAAAAGTGCCTCTTTATTAATTGATGCTATTGGCAAAGTAAATGATAAAGCTGCTCCTGTTGAAATGATAAAAGAGGAAAAGGTCTTTTGGAAAATAACTAGAAAGAGAAAAGAATTATCTAAAGTTGGAGGAGAAGGCACCGAATTAGCAAAAGATCTATGTAAGATAAACAACCAAAAAGGTATTGTAATATCCGAAAAAATAGGGAAATTAGCTAATATAGCTGAAAAACATAAATCGAAAATCAAAGCGACCGGTGTAGCAATTGATTTTTTGAAACCTCTTTTGGAATCATTTATATCAAATAGACATGATAAAAAAGCTTTTCATGATGTTTTTCAAGAAAAGCAAAAAGACAGCCAGGAGATTAAAAATCTAAAAATTAATCTTGATAAAGTACTAGAAAAAGCTTACGAGGAAAAAATGAAGAAACTATATCTTGAGAATAATAAAGAGCGTAATGACCCTTTAGGTTTAGATACTAGGTTTAATTCAATCAGAATCAAGATCGAAGATATCAAGTCACAAATTGATCAACCTGATACAGAAGGAGATGAATAATATGGAGAAGCAGTATCTACAGAAAGTTCAGAATGTTATCGTTGAGTCGAATGACACAGCCATAAATGAATTAGTAAAAAATCATAAAACGGTGTACGGAGCTGTTGCCTGTACACTTGAACAGAATTCTGAAGAAATCGATAAAATCATTAATAATATAGCAAGTTATTTTGCTTCTAAAAAAGCACTGGAAATAACAAAGGAATACGAGGATAATTGCACTAAATATGAAAAGTGGATCAAAAATGACCCGATAAAATTAAAACTAATGGAGAATAGGAGATCAGCAGAAACAAATATTACATCTACTTTGATCCAAGCAGGTGCTAAGGGAACAGTATATGGAGCAAAAAAGGTCCTTAGCAAATTGGAAGAAAAAGAGGTAAAAAGATCTCTATGGAATTTATGTGTACGCTTTGCAAATGATCTATCAGATGATGGAATGAACAGATTAAGTATGAATGCAAGACTATTTCATATCCACAACCAGCTTTTACCAAGAAGAATGCTTAGAAGAAAAGATACAAATAATAACATAGATCTTCAGCCTGGTTCAGGTTCTGTATTTATACCATCGAACTCTATTGAAAGCTTTAAATCTGCTCATTTGCTTTATCTGATATATAAAAGTGCTCATAATATGTCATTATATAAATCAACAGATGATGACAAAAAGGATTTTAATAAGCTAATAGAATACTGGGAGTGGCTTGGAGTGTATGGAACACAACAAGAGCAGATGCTTTATAAGATGGATCAACTTGACAAAGGTAATGCAGATGAATTTGACAGGATGAATAAATTGACTCAATCATTCTACACAAACTTAACTATATCAGTACCTAACATTGACCAAACTATCGCTCAAAACATCAATCGAGAACTACTGAAATATGTTCCAAATGGCGATAAAAAACTTGCTGTTAGAAAAGCTGGGAAAATAGTAACAAAAGCGGCTATTATAGCTGCATCAGGAATCGCAGGAACTACTATATCAAATCCGATACTTCTTAATACCGCAGCGACAGCAGCAACATCCCTGCTTAGTGATCTCCAGAACACCGAAGTAATTGGAAAATGCCTAAATGAATCGGGCATAGATGATACTTTCGTTAAAAGTTGTATAGAGGAAGCTAAAAGAAAACAGCTGAGTCAGATATAATATTCATTTCTATGACATAAAGCACGAGTCTATATGCGTATAAAATCGGACTATTACTCTTTCGGTAATCGTCCGATCAAAATCCTATGCAGAAATCAGCCAATGATCTTTGGGTCTTATTTGGGACTTGTTGTGTCATTTTTTTGCTTATTTCAGCTTATTGTAAGCTCTTGCATCATCATTCAAAAACGGCGTATTTACGCATTTATATGTATATTTATGATTTTGTAAAAAACAGCGGGGCCCTGATTCAATTCCCGTACGGGTCACCAAAGCTTAAAGCTCGGAGATAGCACATTGTGCTGTTTCCGAGCTTTTGTTATCTGAAGTTTCATACCTTCCATGTTCTGCCCTACTTTTCCACGCACACCTCACTCTTGAGTTTTTTCGCCGCCTTGAAATACTCATGCAATTTCACGTCCGCAGGGTCTATCTGCAATGCAAAGGATATCCTGCCCAGCAGCGAATTTATGTACTTCTCAGGCGTAATGTCAGCACCTTTGAAAAACAGGCTTTGGGAAACTCCGTATTTCTCACAGTAATATATTTCCTGGCGTATCTCCCGACGCTGTTTCGACGAGATCTGCGCCTTTTCGTTGACCACTATCCCCGTTACCTGTTGACGTTGTGATGAGCCGATAAACGTCGTTTTTTTCATGTTTAGCTTAAACCCCATTTTCCGCAATGCCCTGCTCACAAGTTGCGTTATCTCTTTGGCGTCAAGCGTAGCTTTTCCACCTGAAAATGTCATATCATCACAGTATCTTGTGTAATTTATGCCACGCTCTCCACACCACTTGCCTATCCTCTCATCAAATCTTTTCATCACCAAATTCGATATCTGCGGAGATGTCGGCGCACCCTGCGGCAGTATGCTATTATAAGTGCATATATTTGTCAGCAGCGTTGTAGCAGGCTTAGAAAATCCAAGCTCGCACATGGCCCCATAGACCTTGCCAAAATCAATGCTGTCAAAAAAGCCTGAAACATCGAGTTTAAGCACTCTCTGTTGACCAATATGCGGCTCTGCATTTTTCAAAAGCGAAGAGTTTTTGCAATATGCAGTGGCATACTCAGATACGGACAGCGTGTAAAGATACCTTTCAAGTATCTTTCTTTGAACGAGCTTGAGATATTCGTTCGGCACTTTTAACACCCTGTTTTTATGCCCTCGGCCACGATGTATTATCACCTTGCGGTAATTTGAATAACACTTTCTCTGATTTCGTTTATGATAGCGTATTCGATTGTTGCTAAGCATATAAAGCTTTTTTAACGGAACATCAAGCTCCTCTGAGATCCTTATGATATCATTATCAATATCATTCATTTTGTCACCTCAAAAAAATAATAACAAGCGTCAGCACAAGATTCAAATGCTTTGGAGCCGAATTTTATTTAATGGAATTAAATCCGATTCGGTGAAAAAGCTTTTGATAAAGCTACTATTCCCTGAAACTTCCACAGCGACTCGCTGTAGTTATGCGTTTTGCAATATCGCTGCTGACGCTTGTCATATTTTACTAAACCATGTTATGTACTCATGATAAAAGCACCTTGTTTATTTTATGAGATAATTATATCACGCGAAATGCACAACAATTGGTGCATCTCGCAGAGCACAACGAAAAAAATGGCTGTATATAAACACTCTGATATCATTTTACCAATTTATGCACGACACGTCAATGGGTTATCCTGACATTTTGCGCCAAACGCCAATATTTTGTATGAATACACAAAAAACCACACGAAGATAGGGAAAAAAGCCGAGCCTTGCTTTTATCACCTCTCAATTTCCCCACCTCTCGAGCTTTTTCCTTTTTATCACTATCCCCACCGGGCTATCCGTTTTTTCGTCAAAATATTCCTCGCAGACCCACCAATGATACTCTTGCCTTGGCAAGGTCGCCCACGTCATATAGCAAAAGCTCCACTGGCGAAGCAATTCCTTCTTCTTGCTGTTTTTCAGACTTTCAGGTAAATAGTCCTCCATAAGCTTCACTATCGTATCATAGCTTATAAATCTCATCTTGTTCTTTCTTTTTATTATGGACAGCCTGTGGGCAAGATAAAAATGCAAAACAACTTTCCATATGCTGCATTTGTATTCTGGGTCAAGTATTGACTCTTTTTTCATTCTCCTGATGATCTTAATACGTTCATCGGGATCATTCAAAAGGTCGCACAGTGCTGAGATATTAGAACAATCGAAACCGTCCTGCCCACTGTCCATCTTGAAATATCTCCGCCCGTCTAGTTTGTATAAAGGCACTCGTGCTATCTGCCCCTCCTGTGTTTCCACTGCATATGTCCACAACCTCGGGCAGGATCTTATCTCATAGACTTCTCTGCCGCTGGAATCCTCGCCCCTTTGCACGTTGATAAAACGTTCCCAAATGCCGTCACTTACTTTCTGCGGAGCATTTTCAGTGCTGGCTATAAAGATCCTCAGCCTTTGGAGCTTTTCCACGCTTTCTCTTAGCTTATCTTTAAGTGCATTTCGTGAAAATCTAATGTCCTCGTTTCCGCTGAGAAGTTCCCATATGGTGTTGAGATAAAAATCCTTTCTGTTATTGTTCCATATAGTGCAAACAGCGTCAAAAACACACATATCAAAGTATGTCAGCGGTGCTTTTTCATAAGCCGTGCCGTCTTGATACCATAAGGTACAACAGATATCATTTCTGCGCTGACCTTTCACAAAAGCTACTCTGTAGTTATAGTCCTCTTGATCGTTTCTTTTGCCTGACAGCCCGTCATAAAGCCCTTGTATCTCTTTCTCTCCCAAAAGCCTGTTTATTTTCTTGTCTATATAACCAACGATCCTTAATTTTCTTTATGACTATCACTTTTTCTCAGCAAGCAAGAGTCCAGACAAATGGACAGATAGTATGATATAATATAGGCATAACAACAAAAAGTGAGGTAAAATCGTTATGCCTAAAAGAAACACACTCAAAAGCAAGCTCAGCATCATAGTTTTTTAGATGAAATTGAACTCAAAAGACAAATGCCTTGAGTTTCTATTTGAATTGCGTTTTCCATAAGGTTTTGTTTGTCTGGAATGTGACTGCACAGAGTATTATCATATCAAAAAGTGTGGTCGGGGAACTACAAAATGAAGATCATGGTGGCTGTACAGTGGGCAAAATGCTCACCACTGTGAGGGAGACTATCCCAAACAACTGCGCATACATGATATTTGAGGAGCTGATATTAGCGCCGTTCAGCATCGCCCGTATGCGTGAAAATTTCAAAAGGCGCAGAAGACGTCAACAAAAAACCGAGAAAGGAGTGGAATAAAAATGCCACAAACAGAAGATATAGAATACATCAAGGATTACGAGGCGTATGATTGTATCAACGCCTCCGAGGACGATGATGATTTTGACCCTCAGGACGAGCCTTATGAGCCTAGTCCTGAGGAGCTTCAAAACATGGGACAAAATCCATTTAAGGCAAAGGTATTTGACCCCGAAACAATGCTTTTCGACCTTGCCGAAGCAAGAAAGACAGAAACAAAATTCAGAGAGAGCATACTCTCTCTGATGATGTCTGTTCTCATAAGCTCGGACAAGCCCAATGCACTGCTCTGCGGTCCTGCCGGCTGTGGAAAGACCAAGATAGTGGAGGAGCTTGCCTACAGGCTCGAAAACAGCGAGAACATCGTACCACAACTCAAAGGCTACAAGATATATGCCCTCCAGCTCTCTGATATCGTGGCAGACTCAGGTCTTATGGGCGACCTTGAAAATAAGGTCAAAATGCTCATAAACTATATGAGCGACCAGGACGAGAAGCAAATTTTGTTTATCGACGAAATACATATGCTTTTTCAGGAAAAAGCATATCGGATCGTCGCACAGATCTTGAAGCCTGCTCTGAGCCGTGGAAAAATAAAGCTCATAGGAGCGACCACGACCCAGGAAGCAAATCTCATCGACAGCGACCCTGCCTTTTGCAGGCGTATGACAAAGATAATAGTTGACGAAGCAGACCATGAGCAGACAGTGGAGATCCTTCTCAGCATGAACGAGCATTTTGCAAGCCACTATAACATCTCATTCGCTTTGAGCAGAAGCAAGGCAGAGCGCATTGTGGATATTGCAGACGAATTTTGCTACTCAGGCTCACACCGCCCTGACAATGCCATAACGCTACTTGACCGCTCCATAGCTTCCGCTGTGGTGAAGAACGCTTCTGACAAGAAGATGAAAATTACTCTCACCGACCGCCATATAAAAGAAACGGCTTTCCGCATGACATCAGGTCACAGCACGCCCCACGCCTTTAACGAGAAAGCCTTTCGCCGTGACCTCTCAGCCGTCTGCGGTCAGGAAGCTATCATAGACGACCTTGTCAATGTGCTTAAGCTCCATTCTCTTCACATCAGACCGAACAAAAAGCCTTTTACAATGCTTTTTATCGGCCCAAGCGGAGTGGGCAAAACAGAGGTGGCAAAGATAATAGCGAAGAACTGTGCAGGCGAGAAACCTATCACACTGAATATGTCGGAGTTCTATTATGACGCAGGCATAAACCGCATTATAGGCTCGCCAGCGGGCTATCTTGGAAGCGACAGTAATGTTGAACTGCCCTTTGACAAGCTCAAGTCAAATCCCTATCAGGTGATACTCCTTGACGAGTTTGAAAAGTGCGACAGATCAGTGCAAAGACTATTCATGTCTGTCTTTGACGAGGGCATTCTCACCACAAGTCAAGGAAACGTCATAGACTTCTCAAAGTCCATAATAATAGCCACCACCAACGCAGGCTGTACCGCAAAGAGCAGAAGCATTGGATTCAACTCAGACAGCACATCAGAAACACAACTCATAAGCGACCTTTCCGACTATTTTGACGTCGAGCTTATCAACCGCTTCTCACAGAAATACACTTTCAGCGAGATATCAAGATCGGTGTACAGAAAGATTGTTGAAAAACGGCTTGCGAGCGAAATAAAAATCATCAAAAGGCTTCACCCTGAGCTGAATATGGACTCCCTGTTCAGTGCAGACGAGCTTGCAAAGGCAGTAGATAAGATAACAGCCGACACCTACAACGTGAGATCAGGCGCAAGACCTGCCGTCACAGCAGTGAGCAAGTTTATTGACAGCAAGCTTCTTTCACACTTCTCACGCAGGACAAAAACATACAGGCCAAACCAAAACTAACGCTTCGCCATACAAAAAAAATCAATGACCGCACCTTTCACGGGTGCGGTCAATTTTTTTATTCTGACAATTTTACTCTTATTAAACAGATATAAAGAAAAGAAAGATAAAAAAGCTCGTATCATGTTATTAGGATATTTCACACCCACAGAATATCACGCTAAACAGCCGATATTACGATGTGATCTTTGCATTTGATGTGCGGGTATTGGATTTTTTTCTATATGATCTTACCGTCAGACACTTCGATAACACGACTGCATTGTTCTGCGACTTTTGGATCGTGAGTAACGATAACAACTGTTTTTCCCTCTTTGTTAAGGCGTTTGAAAAGCTCCATTATCTCGGCCGAGGTCTTTGTGTCCAGCGCTCCTGTAGGCTCGTCCGCAAGTATCATGGCAGGCTCGTTGACAATTGCTCTGGCTATAGCAACACGCTGCTTCTGTCCTCCCGAAAGCTTGCTGCAAGGCTTCTTAGAAAGATCCCCCATACCAACAGCTTTTAATGCTTCAAGAGCTTTTTCTTTTTTATTCTTTATCTTTTTCTTTGCAAAATCCAATGGGATCAATACGTTTTCAAGGGCAGAAAAATCCTCAACAAGTGCAAAGTCCTGCATTACAATGCCTATCTTTTCATTCCTTATCTTTGCATACTGCCCCTCCGATAAATTTTTTACCAAAGTGCCGTCAATTGTGTACTCACCGCTCTGATAGCTGTCTATGCAGGCAAGGATATGCAAAAGTGTGGATTTTCCTGCGCCTGATTTTCCAATTATCGCTACCATTTCACCGTCTGATATCTCGCATGATACCCCATGCAAAGCCTCATATTCATTGGCTTTCTTTGGATTATATATCTTTATTATTTTATCAAGCTTTATCATTATAATGCCTCTCTTATTCATTTATCATCAGGATCTCATTTGGTGTATTTCGTCTCATTATAACGCCCGGTATCAAAAGTGAGATCAGAATGTTCAAGATAACGATACATACACAGCCGATCAAGTGCAGCCAACCAAAACTTATCACTGTATTTCCCATAAATTTGCTCATAGTAAGAACATTTGAAATACACACTGCAATGGAGGCTGCCATAACTGCAGTCATAAGATCACACACAAGATCTATCTTGATATATGCGTTCCACTTTGCTCCGCAGAGATAATAGATACCATAATCTCCAAGTCTCTTTTTTATGTTCACTGCCGAAGCCGAAACTGAGCTTACAATAACAAGAACTATCACGCATATAAGCATTGGAACAAGCTTGATAAGCTGACCATTAATATAGACAAGCGAATTTTCTCTGAAATCCTCAAAGTCAAAAACCCTGCCATAATCCCTCAGATATAATTCAAGCTCCTTAAAACGCTCATTGCTTACATTATCCTTTAACGTTACTATTTGATTGCCGCAAGGATATATTTTACAGTTTATATCTTTAAGACAGTCTGTCGGAACTATCAGCATCATGTTGCCATGCTTATTGACATTAGCATAAAGATCTCTGAAATCAGGCTTTTCTTTTATACTATCCTCAGTGCCTAAATATGCAGATGAAAATCCCAGCAACTGTGAGCCGTCAGCTATGACACCGACAATTTCCACCTTGTTCTTAACATACTCATACTTATAAGGATCAGCATAGTCAAAATCCTCATCATCAGGGGACATCTCCCCTACTTTCTCTTTGTGCATAATGGTAACTATGTCACCCGTTTTGTAGTTGCTGTTTTCAGTCACAACAGCAGGTATCAAATCTCCGTTAGCCGACGCATTATACAGCCATTTTCCCGAACTCATCTGCGGCGTAAATGACTTTATCATATCTTCAGATAAAGCATTAACGCTCATTCTATCGTCACCAAGTCCATTAGATAGATCTTTTGATGACGGAGAATAATACAAGCTTGTATCATATCCGCTTGTCACCGACTCCACATCATCAATATTTTTAAGCTCATCGTCAAGAGAAGTAGCATCATATATATTACATATATATAGTCCCTTGCCATCAGGAAAGTATTTCTTTACAGGAGTATACATCTCTATTCTTGAAAGAACAGAAGAAACAGCCGCCGACATTATAATAAATGCAATGGCGAGCTGAACAGCGATAAAAATATTGCTGTAGATATTTCTTGCAAATTCTTTTAAACCATATTTTATCATATTATTTTCCCCTCTCTTTCATCATTTCCACAGGGGATCTTTTATTTGTAAACAATATCACAATGTTAAGGAACAAATAAATAGAAATAATATATATTCCAAATATGGTCATATATACCCTGAAATTATATGCGACCTTGATATACTCAAAAAACAAAGTAAGCTTAGGAAGCAGCGCATAATTGAATACCAATGCAAATATCACATATATCGTCACCGATATCATACCTATCTCGGCTATATACATCCGTCTTATTTTATTTGACGTGCAGCCACACAGCATGAATATAGCAGTCTGTTTAGCACGGGATCTTATTATGTATCTGAAAAGCATTGCAAGATTTATTGCAGAAGCTATCGCAACGGCTACGGACATAAATATAACGGAATTGTAGAATTTTATTTCAGTCATATCGATCGTGTCTATCGGAGGAAAATTAACATTACACGTTAGAACTTCGCTGAAAGCTTTTTTCAGCTTAAAAAAGCTTTCTGTATCGAGAGCATTGTCATCAAGAAAACTTATGCTTGAAATAGTGCAGTTATCACCCAACGTTTTAAATGGCACCTGAAATTCCTCTTGTACAGTATTACCGAATATGCCTATGACCTTATAGCTTTTGCCAAGCAGTTCAACATTCTTGCCGATCATATCATCTTTTGCGCCGCTAGGCAGCACGACCAGATTTTCGTCTGAAGCATATTCTTCCTTAGTAAAATATCTGCCTTTGCGTATACTCATGTTGTCGACATACGATTCGTATAAACTATAATCATTCAGCTCCTCATCATATTGAATGCGCACCGCGGACATAAGATACGGTTGACCGTCGTCAAAACACTCATCAATTTTAAGCTCGTCTTGATCAAACATTAAACCAAAATACATACCCGGCATTGACGCTTTAGAATTATCATCAAGCTTGTCAAGCACCTCCCGAAGCTGAACAGGAGTTATAGAATCTGTTCCAAAATAAGACAAGATCCTGCCATCACTGTCTTCCTGAGTATCTATTATATCGCCAAATGAAAAAGTATAGTTAAATACATACTTCTTTTGCTTTTCAAAATCCTTGCTTGCTTTAAAATTCTGAAATGCACCATGTGAAAACAATATTATAAGCACATCAGTAACGGCGCAAACAATAAATAGAATAAAGATAAGCACATTCTTTACGGCAAAATTTTTCAGGTTAATAAAAACGTATTTCATTTAGTCCTCTTAATATTACTTATTTTGATTTATACGATAATAAACATCGTCTATAGTATACTGATTATCCTTATCGGTTTTAACTTTTACACGATGGATATAATAAACATATGAATTATTCTTGTTTCTTTTAATTCCAATACCTGTTCCGGCATTTTTTGTTGTTATCTCATTTGTCTGATTTGATATAACAGCATTATTTGCTGTATTTCTGCATTCAACCGATACCTTTATGTAACGTTGAAACTTACTTTCTGTTTTTCCCGCAGTAGTCATTGCAGTTGAAGAATCGCCCTTAATATTCCAGCTCACATAACTATTATTTCCAAGCTTTCCTGAATAAGCATATGACTGACCATATACCTCTTTGGTTGCTGACGTAGTTGCTAATGCAGTAGTAACAGCCATAGTGCTTACAATAGCCAATGCAACAATTCCCGTAACAATTTTCTTAATAATCATACTTATTTCCTTTCTCGTTTCGCAATAAATCACGAATTTTTAATTATACAACTAATAATTTTATGACCTGTGCTTAACTTAGAATATCTTCATGCTCACTTGAATTTCATCAAAAATTCAACACAGTACTATGAAGTTCTAAGTATTCTGACTTACTTCCACTGTAGGTATACACCTGTAATTCCGTACGATATTTATGACCTGAGATCGCACTAGAGTAGGAATCAGTTGCTGTCAAGTATTTCCCGTTGACCTCTTTTCTTAAAACGTGAACATTTCTCCATGAACCATTCACATTTTCCTGAAGATAAAGATAAACTGTTATCTTTGTTGCCGTTGATTTTCCTGTAACGGAACAATCATATGAAATTTTCTTAGAACTGGAACGTGTGATGTTTGTGCTGATTTTGTTCGTATATAAATTCATTAATGCTATTTCATCATCAACTGTTGTTTCAGCAAAAACATTAAAACTAAAGCAGCAAGTCATCACACATATAAGAACAAGTGTAGAAATAAATTTTTTTAACATAAGATCACCTCCTTTCCCATAAAAACCTTCCACATAAATTAAAACATGAAAGCACGCTGTTTTTGACAATAATTATCAAAAATATTTTTAATTTGTAGACTCAACTGAATTTGCCATACGAATTATGTCATCTTTGCACAAATTACCGTCTATTTCAAAAGCATAAGTTCCATCTGTCCATGCAATTATTGTATATTCACTGTCATATGAAATGAATGCTTTTTTGCCATTAATATCTACCCATTCAGTCTTCATATTTTCGGTATCTACCTGATTAGACACTGTCAAAGAACTTTGCGAATAGTTTATGTATTTATCGCCTGATATATAATGTATTTCATGCCTTGTATCGGTAGTGACAACAGATTTGATTTCAAATTCGCTAGGTACGAATGTCGGTACATACTTAACAAAATTATAAATGCTAAAATCGTCCAAAGAATTATCTTTTATATGCGTTATTTCAGCGTTTCTATTATTATCCTGTACAAAAACTCCAACAAACCATTCACGCAGCGGCGGTACGGCGGCAACTGTCACAGAGCCGACTGCAAGCACCGCAGCTATTATCGCCGCAGCAAATCTTAGAGTGATCTTTATATGTCTGTGACCGCTTTTTCTGTTAGTTTTTATCAGCTCGCCAATTCTCTGCTCATATTTTTCCGAAAAATCATGTGGAATTTTCTCAACAGCCAAATAATCCTTATAGTCTTCATCAATTATGCCTGTTTTTATTGCCCGTCTTAACTTATCATTCAAAACGATCACCACCGATCAAATCTAAAATTTGTCTTTTGGCTTTGTTCAGATAATTAAATACCGTTCTCTTAGAAATGCCCATGATCTGTGCGATCTCATCAGCGGTCAGATCATAATAAACCTTATATGCTATCACAGACTTTAGTTTATCATCCAGCTTTCTTACCGCATCTATAAGCAGATCTAAGTCAATATCATCATAAAAATCCTCACTCGGCTCATCTTCCACCTTAAGATCAAATATAGACGATGTTGGATTTTGATTTTCCTTATTGTAGATCGCATAACAGGCGTTTCTAATAGTTCTAATAAGATATGCGTCCATATCGTGCAAAGAATAATTGTGAATTTTTTTAAAACATTTTGCGATGCTGAAAAAAGCATTTGCACAAGCCTCTTCTGCCAGCGCAGAATTATTCAAGATCTTGTATGCAAAAGCATAGGCTATCTGACGATTTCTGAAATAAAAATCTTCAAAAGACGTCTGATCCTTATCGTTGTCTATCAAGGTCATACATACAGCTAACATTTGATTCCCCCTGAGTTACTTATGTTACTAAGTATAACACATATTGACATACTTTTCAAGATACCAACAAATAAACTTATAACCCGAAATTATAATACCTTGGTACTCATAGGCTCACTTGTGGGATATTTAATATGTACCGCAACAGCGCAAACAAGTATCGTGACCAAAAAGACCAACAATTTCGTGAAGCAAGAGCTACATTTGAATCGGCTTTAAAGCAGATCAACAAAGATGATACTGATTTTAATGAATTTTATGATTTATTAAAATACACTAAAACGACTGACGAATACAATCAGTTAGATCAGTTAATTAATGATAAAAATAAGGTTACAATAAGATAGACATTACCTTGAATCTAATAGCCAAACCTGAAAAAGCCAACCGCACCCAAATGGAAGCGATCGGCTTTTTTATCTTATTCTATTTTTTCTACCCCAGCTTCAAAACATTCAGCAGGAATATCCAGCTAGTTCCATAGTAAGCCACAACTGCCACCAGATCGTTCAGCGTGGTTATCATAGGGCCTGACGCAACGGCAGGGTCTATCTTTATTTTCTTGAAGAAAAGCGGTGTGAGCGTGCCCACTGCACTGGATACTATTATGGCAAGTATAAGTGAAATGCCTATACAGCCCGACATCGCAAAGGAGTATACGATACCTTTGCCCTTGAAGAAGAAAATATTCCCTCGGTATGCGGCAGAGAATACTTATTGCACAGGCTATTATGGAGGAACCCGATGTGCTGCTCCTGGATGAACCTACAAATGGTCTTGATGACAGCGTTGTTTCCGAGCCTTTTTTATATCTTTTTATCTATGTCTCAACTCCTAAAACTGTAAGCTGTAATGACGCTTGATTACTTTTCATGCACCATTTTGCCAGAAATATGTTCTATTTCTATTTCAACCAGTTGAACACCTTTGATTCCCCTTTTAATTTCTTCTTCAACTTCCTCCGCTGAAGGATAATATTTAAGTGCAAATTGTCTTACTTTTTCTTCCGTAGTTTTAAAGTCATTAACTAACCTTGCTCTGCCAAATACCACACAACTTGAAACATGATAAGCCCAGTCTCCATCATCTACATATCCATCATTCCATGTTGTTAAACACACTTTGTCGCTGTTTATTATGGAATCAATCTTATGTCCTTTTTTCGCACTATGAAAATAAATTTTATTTTCTTCTTCTTCGTAGTAAAAGTTTATAGGAACAGTATATGGATATCCATCATCTCCATTTACTGAAAAAGCCGCCCTCTTATTATTTCTCAATAAATCTTTTGCTTTTTCAATCGTTATCTCGTTTTTAATCTTTCTTACTTTTCTAAACATAACAAATCCTCCTCAACTTCCGATTTTATCATTTATGCTATCTCTGATATTTCCCATTCAGACAGCCCTTTTGCAGAACGTGTCCTTCCATTGCTTTCAGCACGGCCGCTGTTTGCCACCTTATACACCTCCGTAGCTTCTTAGTTCTTCGGCATTATACCACTTTGACAAAGAATCATCAATGCCAAAAATCTTATTTTAATATAGAAAGCTGTTAAAGCAATGGTGCAAATATCCTTAGCACGCCGTCAATGAGCCGTCCAAAGAAACCACGCTTTGTGTCCTCAAGCGTGCGCTGTCTGCACTTGCCCTGAGTGTCCAGAATGTCCGCCTTAAAGGTCTTTATTATAGACGAATCATAGAATATAGAACTGCACTCAAAATGCAAAAACAGACTTCTATAGTCAAGATTTACCGAACCAAGCACCGCAAGCTTGTCATCGCATATACAGCCCTTTGCGTGAACAAACCCAGGGGTGTATTCATATATCTTCACTCCTGCCTCGATAAGCTGACGATAATAGCTTCTCGAAAGCCTGAAAACCACCTTTTTGTCAGCGATACCTGGCATTATGATGCGCACGTCAACCCCACGTTTAGCCGCCCTTATAAAAGCGTCAAAAAGGCTGTCCCCAAGCATCAGATACGGCGTGTAGAACCACACATAATCGCTTGCGGCATAGAGCATCTCAGAAAAAAACGTGTTGCTCACATTTTCATCCGTCATAGGCGAATCATAATAAGGCAAAACATAGCCGTCGCCACCCTTGCCCTCTTTTTCAAAGCTCTCCCCCACAAGGTCATGAGGTATCATGTCATTTGAAAAAGCGTTCCAGAACTCCATAAACATATAGGTGTAGCTTTTTACGCCCTCGCCTGTTATCTTAAAGCCGATATCTTTCCAGTGGCCATATTTCGAGCCTATGTTTATATACTCGTCCGAAAGATTTATTCCGCCGCTGTATGCAACTCTGCCGTCAACCACCATTATTTTTCTGTGGTCACGGTTGTTGAGCTGTGACTTTATAAAAAGGAACGGATTGAAAGGCACACATTTTATACCTTTCTCCCCAAGCTTCAAAGCGTCTGCAAGAGAATATGTTGCGATACTTCCAAGGTCGTCATACATTATCCTGACGTCAACGCCCTGAGCCGCCTTTCTCGCCATGATATCCACCAAAGCGTTAAGGAACTTGCCGTTTTGCAAAATAAAATACTCCGCAAAAATATATTTTTCAGCCTTTTCAAGCTCCTTGCACATATCAGCAAACATTTCCTCGCCCACGGAAAAATACTCTGTGCTGTCAAGCTTCACCATAGGAAATCCCGTTGCGTCGCTTATTCTTTTCACCGATTGAGCAAGCCTTTTGTCCTCACGTCCAAGCTCCCCTATGCACTTTTCTCCGTCAGGAAGCTCATAGTCCATGCTAAGCCTTGCCTTTGTGATATTCTTTTCAAGCTTTTTCGCAGTATTGTTATTGCCGAAAATTATATACATAACTGCACCAAGCACGGGAAAAGTAAGTATCACAATAAGCCAAAGGGTCTTGTAGCTGCTCTCCTCACGCTTTGTGTTGATATAAAGCACAAACAGAAATGACAGCACAGTAAGCACGATGCTGAGAAGCCCTGCCGCCTTGCTGAGCCATTTAAGTATGAGAAGATACCACAAAAACTGCATCGCCACAGGAACTATCACCGCCACCACTCTGCCTGCTATTTTCTTTACATTGTTCCACGTCAACTCCGTTTCGCTCCTTTCATTTATCATCTTAGGGCAACAAAACACTATCATTATGCGATGTTACCATTATTATAACAATTTTTTTAACATAAGTCAACGTCATTGATTTTAACTGCAAAAAGTGTTATATTAAATATAACGAGTCCTGCGGATAGCTTTGTCAGTGGGCGGGCGAACTGTTCGCCCCTACGAAAATAATATAATTGGAGGTAACAAAATGTGTACTGCGGCAACTTATAAAACGAACGATTTTTATTTTGGAAGAACTCTTGACTATGAAAGCTCCTATGGCGAGGAGATAGTGATAATGCCAAGAAACTTTCCCCTTAACTTTGTTAATATGGGCAGGATAGCTACCCATTATGCGGTAATAGGCACAGCTCATGTTGCTCAGGATTATCCTCTTTTCTATGACGCCGCCAATGAAAAAGGTCTTGCCATGGCAGGTCTTAACTTTGTTGGCAATGCCTTTTACCGTGATGATATCGACGGCAGGGACAACGTTGCGCAGTTTGAGTTTATCCCATGGATACTCTGTCAGTGTGCAAACGTGACAGAAGCAAGGACGCTTATAGAAAAGATAAACATAACCAAAACTCAGTTCAGCCCACAAATGCCGTCAGGTCAGCTCCATTGGATAATAGCAGACAAGAACGATTGTATCGTAGTGGAATCTGTAAAAGAAGGCATAAAGGTCTATGACGACCCAGTGGGCGTGCTGACGAACAATCCTCCTTTTGATATGCAGATGTTCAGGCTCAACGATTTCCGTGGACTTTCCCCTAAACAGCCTGAAAACACATTCTCTGATAAGCTTGACCTTACTTCCTACAGCCGTGGCATGGGTGCAATGGGTCTGCCCGGCGACCTGTCCTCACAGTCAAGATTTATAAGAGTCGCATTTGTGAAAATGAACTCACGCTCCGCCCCTGACGAGCAAAGCAGTGTGAGCCAGTTCTTTCACATTTTAAACTCAGTTGACCAACAAAGAGGCTGCTGCGAGGTGGCAGAGAGCAAGTATGAGATAACCATTTATACAAGCTGCTGCAATACTGACAAGGGCATTTACTATTACACCACCTACAACGGACATCAGATATCCGCTGTTGATATGCACAAAGAAGACCTTGACTCCGCCAAGCTTATTGCCTACCCTATGATAACGGGCGAGATAATAAACTTTCAGAACTAGCAAACGCTCCGTACAAAATCTGTACGGAGCGTTTTTATTACTCAAATCTAAAATATTCAAAGTCAAAGTTGCTTCCCGGCAGGAACGCAAATGAAACCTTCTGTTTGCCGCTGATACCTGAGATATCAAAGCTCTTCTGGGCATAATTTTCGCTGTCATCTGTCCTGAACTCGCAGAGTATTCGGTTTTCGCCCTCACTGCCGTTCAAAATAAGATGTATGCTGTTGAGTGCAAGCGGTGACTTTCCGCTTATAACGAGCCTGCTCGGCTGTTTTTCAGAGAAATCGAACTCGCCGAAATCAAGCATAACATTGTTGCCTATCTCGGTCACACACTTTTCGCCCTTTGTGAACTTGTCACCATAAATGTTGTCAGCATCAGCCGCATTATTTACCGCAAATTCACGGCTCACCTTTTCAAAGTTGAAACCGCCCACTTGGAAACCGTCCTCAGTGAGGATACAAAGTGTCTCAATACCCTTGAGCTTTCTTGAAAGCTTGAAAATTTCAGGCTTGAAGATCATCCACTCAGGCTCTTTGTGATAACAAAACGTGCCAAGAAGCTTTCCGCTCTCCTCAGGTATTCCGTCATAGAAGCTTATTTTAACAGGGTCAAGGGTGTTCGCCCATATCTGCACCGTAACAGTGTCAGAGCCTGCACTGCCGAAGTCAAGATTATCATATGCCGCCCATGATGTGACCTTGCCCATTGCAAAGCCTACACCCTTCTTCATGCCGCTTGAAACGTTGTCGCTCGCCCTTGTGAATAGTCCGCCGATAACGAACTGATAAGGGTCGGTAAGAGCACTTCCAAGCCCCTCAGCAGTAAATTTGAGCATAGAAATGATGTGATAACGCTCAGTGCCGTTTTTGCACATTGCACGAAGCCAGAAGCTTCCGTCACCCTTTGCTTTCACCTTAATGCTGTCTGCTGTTACCTCGCACTCTGCAAGATTAGATGTTATGCCCTTTTCATTTGTTACCCTGAACTCTATATCCTCAGCATAATCCGAATTGGCAGGGAGCGCCTTATATTTCACTGTTATCTCAGGGTTATCCTTGTCAAGAGTAAGAGTATCAGCATAAAGCTCTATCTTTCTCACTGGTATCTCGTCTGTTCTTCCGCACTCGGTAGGAGCAAAGCCCACATTCTCCAGCGATGATGTGCCGCTGTCATATTCCGCCTTAACAGCCTCAAGGGTCACAACACAGTCAGGCAGACCCTTTGATGTAAGCGTTACCTTTATCTCCCCCGTCTTATCAGTCGAACCAATAACAGCAAGCATTTTTCCTGAGAAAAGTCTGCGTGATGTGCCTTTATACTGGTCATAGTCTGTACTGTCGCCGTTGTCAAGACCCATAAGCCTTGCCGCACCCTCAACACTGACGTTCACACGATTGTTGGCATTTGCGCAGAAAGTACCGTCCTTATCAAATGCAGATATCTCAATGTAAACAAGGTCAGTGCCGTCTGCAAGTATCTCCCTCTTGTCAGGAACAGCTTCTATCCTAACAGCGTCCCCGAATGAACGCTGTATATCCTCTGCGATGATATTTCCATTCTCGTCATATGCAACAGCTTTAAGCTCGCCCTTTTCATATGGTATGATATAGTTCGCTGTCAGCTCCTTGCCATGCTTGTGGTCGATATCATATGCCCCCATTGAAACGCCGTCCTTGAAAAGCTCAACTCTCGGAGCATTTGAGCAAACTCTCACGTCACAAGGAAGTCCGTCGCTGAAATCCCAGTATGGGAAAATATGCACGAATGGCTCAGCCTTATAGTCTGTCCACTCTGCACGGAAAACATATGCGCTGTCTTTTGCAAAGCCTGCTGTGTCGAACTGACCAAAGTATGAGTTTTTCGTGCTGTATGGAGTAGGCTCGCCTATGTAGTCAAAGCCAGTCCAAATGAACTGACCTGCACAATATTCAGCGTCACGGTCAGGGATAATGCAAGCCTCAGTGTTCTTTGCGCCCCAGCCTGTGCAGCTATTGCCCAAAGATGAACACTGCTCGTCATCGTCAGTTAGCAGCGTTTCAGACAGCGGGAAATGATATATTCCACGGCTCTGAACAACAGAAGCCGTTTCACTGCCGTATATCATCCAGTCAGGGTGAGCGGCGTGGTGTTCCTCATAAAGTCTTTCACCGTAGTTATAGCCTGCAAGCTTGAGAATATCAGCGCATTTCTGACCGTTCTCCCACTGCATATAGTTAGAGCCGAATGTGACATAGCCGTTGCCCTCAGGATCATGGAGCCTAACGAGCCTTTTGAGCCAAGCCGTTACCTCCTGACCTCTCTCGTCAGCGTGAGTGTCAAAAATCTCATTTCCCACACTCCAGCCTATGATAGAAGGGCGGTTTCTGTCACGGCGCACCCATGAAGCAACGTCCTTTTCTACCCACTCATCAAAAAATCTAGCATAGTCATAGTCGGTCTTTGACCTCTCCCACATATCAAAGCCCTCAGAGAGAATGAGCATACCTGTTTCGTCAGCGATGTCCATAAACTCCTCCGCAGGCATATTGTGAGAGGTCCTGATAGCGTTGATGCCCATTTTGCGTAGCTTTTTAAATTTTCTCCTTATAGCCGCAGGATTGGAAACTGCCCCAAGACAGCCGTTGTCATGGTGTTCGCATGAGCCGTGGAGCTTAACGTGTCTGCCATTGAGATAAAAACCGCTGTCGCACTTGAATTTGATAGTCCTGAAACCGAATTTCTGACTTACACGCTGTACACAGCCGCCGTCCACAAGAATTTCCGACACCATGGTGTAAAGCACAGGCGAGGTGATATCCCAAAGCTCAGGGTCTTTCACTGTCATGGTCTGAGCGGTGAGAGAATAGCTCACGCCTTTCACACGCACCGCCTCAGGTATGCAGGAAATATCCGTCCCACAAGCGTCAGACTCATAGCTTGCCACCTTTTTGCCATTCTTGTCAAAAATAGTGTTCCTGATGCGTATTCCCCAAAGAGGTGTGCCCTCAGGTCGGAGCATCTCAGCCTGCACAGTCACCTGCCAGCCGTCCTCCTGCTTTGACGTGGTGATATAAATGCCGTCATTGCCGAAACGTATCTCAGGGCTTTCGCAAAGCCAAACCTTTCTGAAAATGCCTGCTCCTGAATACCACCTTGAGTTTGGCGAGTGGTGATCCACACGGACAGTAATAATGTTCTCTCCGTCCTTAACAAGGTCGGTGATATCGAACATAAATGCCGAGTAGCCGTATTTCCACTCACCTGCCAAAGCACCGTTCACATACACCTTGCTGTCCATGTAAACTCCGTCAAAGCGGATAAAAGTGCGTATGCCCTCTTTCTTTTGGTAAGTAAAAGCCTTTCTGTACCAGCCCGTAGAAGTTTCATATAGATCATTTGTATTATAAATAAGCCAATCATGAGGAATGTCCACAGGCTTGAAAGCAAAGTCCTCTGAGTAGTCAGAGCCGAAAGCCGCCTTGTAAAATTCCCAATCGTTGCAAAAAAGCTTTCTGTCTGAGTATGTTTCACAGATATCCATAAAAACTCCTTTATATTTTACTTATCTGAATATGAAAATGTGCGTTTATCAAAGGCTTTTCAAGCTGATATTTCTCTGCAAGCCTTGGTCCGCAGGAGTTAGAACCTACTCCTGCCATTGCATAGTCAACGCAGATAACATTGCTCTCGCACCTTTCAAGCTCATAGTTATGTGCCTTTGCCGCAAGCTCCTCCTGCGAAAACTGAGAAGCGTTGAATGAAAACTCCTTGTCAGCGGTAAACTTCACACTTGAGTCCCCACTGCTCACAGTGAGATATCTGCACCCATAGTGCGATGAATTTTCCTGCGGTCTTATATAGTCCTCGTGCATATCCCCAATATCTGCCACAAATCTGCCCATATAGCAAGCCTGACGCTTGTCAATGTAGCTTTCTGTAGGACCATATCCGAAATATTCCGCCCTTGAAAAATCTTTTGGCATGAAAAGCCTTATACCGAACCTTGGAAGCATATCTATCTTATTTGAAAACTCCGCTTCGCATTTTATGTCAAGCCCACTGCCGTCAATAACATAAACAGCTTTCAGCCTGCAAAACGGCTGTTGTATGGACCAGCCAAAAGACTGTGTGACGCTTATCTCCGCTCTGTTCTCGCTCGCTGAAAGCTCACAGCCGTAGCTTTTCACATCAAAGTCATTAAGATGCACCTTGTACCAATTGTACTTCATGACATCATTATCCGTAGGCGCACGGAAGAAGTTATACTGCAAAGGTCTGTCAAGAAGCTCTCTGCCGCCGAATTTCACAGAAATAAACGCCGACTTACGCTTGTCAAAGCGGTAAACAACATCTCCCACTGTCACAGTGATATCAAGAGGCGTTTCCACAGCCTTAACATTTTCTTTCACCTCAGCGACCTTACAAGCCTTGCCCTCTGCTATCCTAAGCTGATCAAAGCACACCTCATAGCCATTTTCACAATAGTCAGTGTCCTCCTTTGCAGTGAAAATAAACCTTATGAATGTTTCATTTTCATACTCCGCTGTATCATCGGAAACATTCACCACAGTGCTTCCCATAGGCTCGATGTCAAAATCTACTCTGCCGATATGGATAATACCGTTTTTGTCCGTTATCTCATAGCGGCAATTGAGAATATCCCCAGCGTTCACAAACTCCAGCGTGCTTGAAAAAACAAAGCTTCCCTCGCTTTCCCCTTTTGTTACTCGCACAGGTCTGTATACCTGCTTTACCTCTAAAAGTCCCGTGTGTGGCGTTCTGTCAGGATAAACAAGACCGTCCATGCAGAAATTGCTGTCATTGTGTCTTTCCCCAAAATCCCCGCCGTAGCCGTATTTTATCTTACCCTCAGCCGTTTTACCAAGCGGTACAGAATGGTCGCACCACTCCCACACAAAGCCACCGCAGAAACGCTCATTGGAATAGAACACATTGTGATAATCCTCCAGATCTCCCGGACCATTTCCCATGGCGTGACAATATTCACACTGCACAAGAGGTCTGTTTTCCTCAGGCTTTTCAAGATAGCCTTTCAGCCCGTTTAAATCCCAGTACATACCCGAAACTACGTCAAGCACGCTGTCGGAAGTTCCGTCAAGGCAGTGTGTGCTTTCATAATGCACAAGCCTTGTATCATCAAGCCTCTTTATAAGCTCAGCTTCATCAAGCATATTTTTGCCATATCCGCTCTCATTACCCAGCGACCAGAACACCACGCAAGGGCGGTTGATGTCACGCTTTACAAGACATTCCGCACGATCTTTTATGGCATTGCCAAACCTCTCGTCAGAGGCAAGCATGGCAATACCGTTGTAATCTGAATAGTCCCACTTGTAGTCATAATAGACCTCCACACAGCCATGTGACTCCAGATCCGCTTCATCAATAACATAAAGCCCCAGCCTGTCGCAAAGCTGATAAAACACAGGGGAGTTAGGATAATGTGACGTTCTCACAGCGTTTATGTTGTGCTTTTTCATAAGCACAAGGTCGGACTTCATCTGCTCATAAGAAGCATAATATCCCGTGTCAGGATAGCTGTCATGACGATTTACACCCTTGAACTTCACCGCCCTGCCGTTTATCTTAACAACGCCCTTATCCACCTTTACATCTCTGAAGCCAACTTCCTCGCCGATAACCTCGTCGCCTGCATTGATAGTAAGCCTGTAAAGATAAGGCGTTTCAGCACTCCAAAGCTTCACGTTCTCTAGCTTTATCTCAGCGTTCTCACCGTCATAAGCCGAAAACTCAGCCATTGTAACACCGTCACTGTCGCAAAGCTTTGCGGAAACATCACCGCCAAATGCCGTAAAGCTAAGCTTTGCTGAGCCGTTTTCACCAAGCACAGTTTTCAAAACATAATTTTCAAGACGCATTTTTGGTCTTGACAGCACATAAACATCTCTGAAAATTCCCGAAAGCCTTATCTTGTCCTGATCTTCAAGATAAGTTCCGTCGCACCATTTCAGCACAGCGGCAGTAATGACATTCCTGCCCTCCGTGAGAAACGGCGTGATATCAAACTCCGCCGTGGCGTGAGAAACCTGCGAATAGCTCACAAAGCTGTCGTTCACATACAAATAAACACAGCTATCCACGCCCTCGAACACAAGCACCCTGTCCATGCCGTCAGGGGAATATTCATACTCACGCTGATAAACTCCCACAGGTATATCGTCAGGCACAAAAGGCGGATCAAATGGTATCGGATAGCACACGTTCGTATACTGCGGCTTGTCATAGCCGTAAAGCTGCCAGTTTGACGGCACCGGGATAGTGTTCTCAAACTTTTCGTGAATAAAATCGTCCTCTAGGTCTATTATGCTGTCATAATAACGAAAACCCCAGTTGCCGTTTAAAAGCTCCATTCGCTGAGAATTTTTACGATCCTCAAAAGGATCCTGCCCCTTTGCAAACGGCACAAAATAGCAGTGCTTGTCAAGCGTGCCAATGTGCAGCGCCTGAGTATCCTCATGATATATCATTTTCGATCTTGGCGAATTTTCCGCCGCAAGCTTTAAAATATCCATAGATGTTCTCCTTTACAAGTTTATAAATTACTGTAATTATTTTATCAGCTATTGACAGGCAAGTCAATGAATGATATTATTAATTTATAACAATATGAATATGGAGTTGATATTTTTGTTCTTTGCCGATTATCCTATCCTGGGAAACGAAAAGTCCCTGCCACTATATCTGCAAAATATGGGTCATCATCACTGTCAGGATCACCTTATAAGACCAGAGGGCTATCACTATGACCAGATACTCTACTGCACCAAAGGCAGCGGCACGCTTATCTTTGAGAATAAAGTCATTTCCATACCACATGATACCGCCATATTCATACCCGCTGAGACGCCCCACGAATACTATCCAGAAGAGGATATATGGGATATCCACTGGATAGTCCCCTGTGGATATGCCGCCAAGGATATCCTTACCCAGTTCGGCCTTACCGAGCTTAAAACCTTTCACCTCAGCGACACAAAAATGCTCGAGCATATTTTCCGCAAAATGCACAATGCTCTGCGAACCGACAGTATTTTCGGCAATTACAAAGCCTCTGGCTATTTGTATGATTTTCTTATGGAGTTTTACCGCCTTATCGCCTACAAAGACCCTGCCACGGCAGTGTCCTCCGCCCTTATGAAAGCACTGGACTACATAAACTACAACTATTTTTCACCTATCACAATGGACGAGCTTTGCAGTGTGTCAGGAGTAACTAAGCAGCACCTTTGTCTGCTTTTTCGCAAAAAACTCAGTATGCGTCCAATGGAATACATCGCAAAACGCCGTATCCAAGAAGCCAAAGCCATGCTTACCGGTACAGAAAAAAGCATCGAGCAGGTAGCCGAGGAAACAGGCTTTTGCTCAGAAAGCTATTTCTGCAAGCTTTTTAAAAGATACGAGGGCATGACCCCCTCCGCTTTCCGCCAGATCAAATAACCACAAACAAAAAAAGAGCCGCCCAAAGGCAGCTCAATTATGCAGAAAATTAGCCCTGCTCCTTCATCTTAGCGAAACACTCGCTGCAATAAACAGGTCTGTCCTCTCTTGGCTTGAAAGGAATAACAGCCTCGCCGCCGCAAGAAGCACAAGTTGCTGTATAAGTCTGTCTTTCAGACTTTGTAGCAGCCTTTCTTGCATCTCTGCAAGCTTTACATCTCTGTGGCTCATTTACGAAACCTTTCTCAGCATAGAACTCCTGCTCGCCTGCTGTGAAAACGAACTCGTTTCCGCACTCCTTACATACTAATGTCTTGTCTTCGTACATGGTTCTTACCTCATTACATAAAATTGTGCCTAGTCGGATTTGCACCGACACCTTTGAATAAACAACGCTCTGCTATTAAGCTATACGGCCATATTCCTATCTCAACAGTGATCTCAATTTCCGTCTGACTCTCTGCATTGCATTGTCTACCGCCTTTTCCGACGTGCCCAAGCCTAATGCTATCTGATTGTATGACATTCCTCTCAAAAACGATTGAAATACCTGCCACTCCTGCTCCGAAAGTGCAGAAGTGATCTTATCATAAAGCTCATTCAGCTCCTCACGCTCCACTACGACCTCCTCAGGTACAGTGCCACCGCCGCCAAGAATAGCCTCAAGGTCAGCTTCCTCACCGCCTGAAAGAAGTGCATTTCTGTGAACAGACGAAATGATCTTATTTTTTATACATTTTGTAGCGTAAGTTGAAAACTTCGCATTTTTGTCTTCACGATAGGTCCTAACCGCACCCAGAAGCCCCATAAGCCCCTCTTGGACAAGATCCTCGTGAACCTCGGCGCCATATTTTTTTGCCAGAAACTCCACCGTACAGATATATCTCGCAATAAGCTCACCGATAGCCGTTTTGTCACTCTGTGCATTTAGCACAAGCTGCTCATCTGAAAGCTTTTTCTGCTGATCCTGCCGATCGCCTCTCAAAAAATACCGCCCACCTAATCGTAGAAATTACCGCAAAGCCCCATTCTGACGCCACTGCGTAATGTTATAATACCATTTTAGACCATAAAAGTCAAGAGAATTGACGAAATCCGCCGTCCCTGTGAAAATATTTGTAACATACCACAGTTTTAAGAATGTATTCTTGTGATTTTCAACAAACAAAAAGTCAGCCGTGTCGAAATACACGGCTGACCGCAATTTACGCAACTTTGATGTTATACACGGCAGTATTTTGCTCTGCCATCGCTGAAAATATCCCCTCCGTGGCAATCGTCAGCCACAACAAGAGGAAAATCCTCAACGTAAAGTTTTTTCACAGATTCACAGCCCAGCTCCTCAAAAGCCACTACCTCACAAGACTTTATGCAGTTGCAGGCAAGTGCGCCCGCACCGCCTATAGCACAGAGATAGACCGCACCATTTCTTATCACGGCGTCCCTTACCTCTTGTGATCTCTCGCCCTTGCCGATCATTCCGCCAAGTCCAAGATCAAGCAATCTCGGTGCAAACCTGTCCATTCTTCCTGAAGTGGTCGGTCCGCATGAACCGATAGGCTTTCCCTCAGGTGCAGGAGTAGGTCCGGCATAGTAGATAACAGCGTCTTTCAAAGGGATAGGAAGCTCCTTTCCCTCGTCAAGCAAAGCATTGAATCTTTTATGTGCAGCGTCCCTTGCAGTGTACACAACGCCCGAAAGCAATATCTTGTCACCGCATTTAAGCTCTCCGCTCACCGCTTTAAGCTCCTCGGAACGCACCTTTCTTATTTCCGACATGACAAACTATTATTCAGCGTCATCATCGCTTACAAGAGAAAGACCATCGTCAATAAGATCTCTTGCAGTGTTTACAGCACCGATACTATTGCCATACAGATCGTTAAGTGATGTAACGAGCTGCTGAACAGTTTCGCTCAGACTTGTGAACTGTGTCTTAACAGACTCTCTCAGATCAGCAGACTGTGCTCTGATGTTCTTAGCTTCGTTCTTAGCGTCGCTTACTACCTTTGCAGCCTCAGCATTTGCCTTTGATGTTACGTCAGCGGCTTCTGCGTTAGCCTTAGATGTAACAGCCTCAGCTTCAGCGTTAGCCTTAGAAGTTACCTCGGCAGCCTGCTTGTTTGCAGCACTTGTAACAGCTTCAGCTTCCTGCTTAGCGGCAGCTGTCATTGCAGCAGCGCTTGACTTAGCTGTCTGAAGTGTAGTATCAGCCTCTGTCTGAGCATTTGTAACAAGCTTCTGTGCCTGTGCGTTTGCATCAGCAAGAACCTGATCCTGAAGCTGCTTAGCTTCATCTTCCATCTGCTTAGCTGCCTTCTTAGCTTCCTGAACGACCTTATTAGCTGTGTTCTGAGCTTCCATGAACACGCTTCCAAGATCGAATGCAGGAGTGGCTGTGCCGGCATTAGCCTCAGCAGTTTCGAGCTTCTCTTTAAGATCCTCGATCTCCTGCTTCTGCTTTTCAAGCTCAGCGTCCTTTTCAGTTACCTGCTGCTCATAGTCAGCGATACGAACCTTCATTGTATCAGTATTAGCCATAAGCTCGGCTATCTTGTTTTTAGCCTCTTCTACCTTTTTCTCAAGTTCCTTCTTGCCCTCGAAGTCCTGCTTCTGAGCGCCGCCCTGCTTCTCAAGACGTTCGATAGTTTCGTTCTGGTCATTGACCTGAGCCTCAAGAGTATAAATTTTAGAAGTAAGGTCGTCTACATAAGCAAGAACGTCCTGCTTATCAAATCCGCCGACTCTAACCGTTCTTAAATAACCATTACTAGCCATTTCAATCCCTCCACATTAGTGATTATCTCTATTATACAATAAACCACGTTATTTTTCAACTGATTTAAGCCGTTTTCAAAAATTTCATTATTCCATACAAAATAGCAACTGAAATTTATACAAAATGTCTTAAAATCATATTTATCACAGAATAATTATATCAAATTTTCCGTAAGATTTCAAGTGCTTTTGCGAAAAATTTTCAATATCATGATAATTTTCTGAGAATACGAAAATCTCTTTAATTATGTAAACGTTTTCCGACTTTGGTTCAAACAAGGCGGACAGCGTAAACGCCGATCCGCCTTTGAAAGCATTATTACTTGTTCTTGAAGATATTGAAGATATCGTCGTAATAATTTGGATTATCAGCAGCCTTAACGCCAGCCTTGTGCATTGCTTCAGCGTCAGCCTTTGCGTCGTCAGCCTTCTGAGTAAAATTTGCAGTATATGTTGTCGCAGCCTTTGGTGCAGCAGCCTCAGGAACGTCATCTCTGTCAACAAAGTCAGCAGCGATAACAGTAACGTCCATAGCGTCCTTAGTATCAGGATTTGTACCGTTACCAAAAATGATCTCAACGTTATCGTCAGCAGCGTCTGCTATAGCAGCAGTAAGCTCGTCCATATCACTGATAAGGAGATCCTCGCTCATTGTAACGTTTACGATAAGTCTTCTCGCACCCTTGATAGAAGTTTCAAGAAGGTCAGAAGAAATTACCTGATTGATGATATCCTGTACCTTATCCTTGCCCTCGCCGTGGCCGATAGCAATATGCGCTCTTCCTGCACCCTTAAGAATAGTAGTAACGTCAGCGAAGTCAACGTTGATCTCATCATGTCTTGTAATGATCTCAGCAATAGCGATAACGTCTGTCTTAAGAACTTCATCAGCGATAGCGTAAGACTGCTTCATAGTGAGGCGCATCTCGTTTGTGATAAGGTTCTGGTTAGGGATAACGATAAGAGCGTCAACGTGCTTGATAAGAGCCTCGATACCCTTTTCTGCTCTCTCCATCTTCTTTGCGCCCTCAAATTTGAAAGGCTTTGTAACAACTGCGATAGTAAGCTTGTCAAGTGACTGTGCGATCTCAGCAACTACAGGTGCAGCACCAGTACCTGTTCCACCGCCCATACCTGCTGTGATGAATACCATATCAGCGTCCTTGATAGCGTTCTCGATCTCGTCCTTGCTTTCCTGAGCGGAAGCCTCGCCGATCTCAGGCTTTGCACCTGCGCCCAGACCGTGAGTAAGCTTCTCACCTATCTGGATCTGTGTGTGTGCAGCTGACTTATGCAGTGCCTGGATATCAGTATTAACAGCGATATATTCAACATTTCCCTCGATACCGGCCTGTGCGATACAGTTAAGTGCGTTTCCACCGCCGCCACCGACACCGATTACCTTGATCTTTGCGCCTACGACTGGCTCTTCAACATACTCGTAACCCATAATAGAACTCCTCCTAAAAGCGAATTTTCATACTTCTCCGTATTTTTACATATCAATTTATCAAATCAAAAATAAAATGCAAAAAAGCCTATGTGCCGAATATGCACATAAATAGATACAATAATATATTATCATACTTTTGTCAAAAAGTAAAGAACTTAAATGAAACCATTATAAACTTTTTATTAATTATCAATAAAACGACTGATTTTTCAGTTTCATTTGTGTATACTATACAATTAGTTATCCTGACCTCTACCAATCTGTGTTCGTCTGATCGTCCACATAGCCGTTGTCAGCATATCCATTGTCGGTATAGCCCTGATCGCCGCCATTATCATATTCCCAGTCGGTGTTTCCGTTCTCGTTTGTCCACTGATCTGTGCCTGCATTGTCAGCATCATCATTGCCGTCCCATGCGTTGGTATCGTCGCTGTAGCCTTGGCTATCGTCCCCTGACCATGAGTTATCACTGTCCCATGTGTTGCCGTCATCAATATTAGTATCAGCCGATACCGCACTGCTGCTGTCATCTGGCTTTGCAGAGCTTGTGTCGTCAGGTTTTGACGACTCGTCCTGCGATTTCGGAATAGCCGAAATGCCGCTGTCAGCACCATTATAAATAAGCGTACCCTCGTAATCGTCAGTAATGCTCTTGTCAATTACCGCCTTAAGATATGTAAGCTTGTATTCCATATCCACCGAGCTTCCAAGCTTTATTTCAAGCCTGCCGTCATACATAAGCTTGATATCCGAACGGGTGGTCAGGTCAATAGAGTCTATATTTTTAAATTTCAGGTCATGAAGTTCATTCAGAAGCTCTTTAAGGATATCCGCCTTAAATGAATCCTCAGAAGCAAGCTTGTCGCCCTGACTAAGACTTTTAAGCTCAAATCCCTTTACAACAGGTATATCCCCTGTCGGAGCAGGATTTTTCGTTTCAAGTATCTTTCCCGAAGCAGACAGCACATAGTATGAATTTTTATACTCGATATCAGCCGCCTTTTCGGCCTCTGTGCAGGTTATAACAAGTGTTGACGGAAATTTCTTTGTGACCTTGACATCATCAAGATACACAAGAGTATCTTTCAAACGCTTTTCAACTATATCCGTATTCGTCCTCACAAGGTTTTGTCCCGTTGAAACGCCGCCCACGCCAAGGATCTGATCCTGCTCGTAAAGGGTAACGCCCTCTATTTTTATCTCCGACACATTAAAAAACAAAAACATACTCAGCACCAGCAGCAGCGCCGCAGCCGCAAAAAAGCTGGCAACATACACATTGCGCATATTCACTGTCTGCCGACGTGCCGCAGGCCGCTGTGAGTTCATTCTGTTTTCCTTGTAAGTTCCGTTCATTTTTCTCTTTCCTAACTGCTAGTAATTTACACGTTTTATGTTTCCTCCCAGAAGCGTAAAAGCATTTTCAATGCAGTCATAGCCCCTGTCCATAAGCTTTATATTAGTGAGAGATGTTTCTCCCTCTGCCGAAAGCGCCGCCACAGCTAACGCCGCACCGCCTCTAAGGTCAGGCGCACGGACTTTTGCTCCGTAAAGCTCCTTCACGCCCTCGATAACAGCCACTTTTCCCTCTGTCTTTATATCCGCACCCATTCTCACAAGCTCGTCAACATGGCGGTAGCGGTTTTCAAAAATATTTTCCACCACCACACTGGTGCCTTTTGCCTTAGCAAGTGCCGCCGTGACTATCGCCTGAGCGTCCGTAGGGAATCCCGGGTAAGGCATAGTCCTCACCGTCCGCACAGCTTTTAGCTGTTTAGGCGCTTTTATAAATATCCTGTCCTCATATAGAAATACCTGACAGCCCATTTGCTCAAATATAGGTATGACCGCACGGATATCCCCCGCCCTTGCCCCAAGCAGACCTATCTCACCGCCTGTTGCCGCCGCCGCGCTCATAAAAGTCGCCGCAACTATCCTGTCGGGCATGACAGAGTATTCACAGCCGTGTAGCTTTTCCACACCGCTTATTGTTATCGTTCCGCCCCCTGCGCCGCTTATTCTTGCACCGCAGCAGTTCAGAAACTCCGCAAGATCGCATATCTCAGGCTCTCTTGCCGCATTGTATATCACCGTGTCGCCCTTTGCCAGAACAGCCGCAAGCATGATGTTCTCAGTCGCTCCCACAGAGGGGAACGAAAGGTCTACCCTAGCCCCTCTGAGCCCTCTCGGGCAGGTGCAGCTAAGCACGCCATACTCCTCGTTTATCCTGACGCCCATTTTTCTAAGTGCGCACAGGTGCATATCTATAGGTCTCGGACCAAGCTCACACCCTCCCGGGAATGACAGCCTGCATTCACCTGTTCTTCCAAGAACAGCTCCCAGAAAAACGATAGACGAACGCATCTCTCTCATAAGCTCATCTGGCACAAAGGTCTTTACAGCGCCCCTTGCGTCCACAGTAACACAGCCGTCCTCACGGCTGCACCTTGCCCCAAGCACCGACAGAATGCGGCAAGCCGCAAATACGTCCGAAAGTGCAGGACAGTTATGTAGCCTGATCTCTCCGTTTATAAGAACACACCCTGCCAGCAGCGGCAGAGCTGCGTTTTTTGCTCCCTGAACGGTTATCTCTCCGTTCAGCCTGCTTCCTCCCTGAATGATAAGCCGTTGCATAAGCGTCGCTCCTTTTAAGGTTTTGACTTATCTTATGCAGGACCGCCCATATAGGTTAAAGCTATCTGTTGAGATATATCTCTATAGCGTTTGAAACAGGCATAAAAGCAGGCAAACAAGGCAGATAGGAGTTCTTGCCTATCTTCTTTTTCATATCCTTAGTTGAAAGTATCATGCCGGTAACGCAGTCGTCAAACGTACTATCGTCCATATCAGTGATATTCACAAGTATCCTTACAGTGACCTCCTTGCTGGAAAACGGAGGAACAGTGTCGCCTACGACCTCGCCGTCACTGTTTGTTGTAACGCTGGTCGCATAGCATACCGCCTTGTCATATTCAGAAGAAACATGGCTTATCTCATACTGCGGTATCTTTATCTCAAAAGGAGACGGGTTTTTGATATTGAACACTATATCTGCAAAACGATAGCTTGAACTCAACTCAGAACCAAAAGCCTCTTCGTTGTATACAGAATAATTTGACAGCGCATATGTCTTAAAATCCGTCATACCCATTGTTTTGAACACGTTGTCGTCATATCTCACCACGCTCTTGTCTGCGTCGTTGAAAAACAGCGGTGGGAAGAAGAACACCATAAGCACCAGTATGATGACCACCGTAACGATCACCTTTATCACCTTGCCACGCTTTACATATGCTCCTCTTACCTTTACTCCCTTGCTAAGACCTGTCGCCGCCTGCGCAGGCACAGCCGCAGCGTCCTCAAGGAAATCGTCCTCTTTGTCGTCCTCTTCCTTGTGCTTGGTAGGGTCATCGTAAGTCTTTGTGGCACGGTCGAACTCCCCTGCCTTGTTAAACTTTTCTCCGTCAAAAATCTCGTCGGCGGTGCGGTTCACTCCGCTGCCCTTGAACTTTTTATCTGACAGCTTTTTTATCTTGTCAACATCAGGCACTTCAATGCTGTCCATTGAAGCCCTCTTGTTATACTGTCTGTAATTCTTATCCATTATTTTATCCCCTTAAATTTTACGTTCCTTATCCCTTAATAAGTGGCTCTAAAGCCTTGAATATCCTGTCCTCAGTATCGGCAACATGAAGCTTTGCAGCGTTTTCCGAGCACTGTCTGAGCTTCTCAGGGTCTTCTATAAGCCCCTTTACAGTATCAATGAAAAGCTTTTCCGTCAAGTCTTTTTCTTCGATAACAAAGCCTGCTCCTGCGTTTTGCAATACCATGCCGTTGTAATACTGGTGATTTTCAGCCACCATAGGCGACGGGATAAGCACAGAAGCTCTGCCCATTGCTTCAAGCTCCGCCAGCGAAGCTGCTCCGCACCTTGATATAACAAGGTCAGCCGCAGCCATTGCCACAGGCATATTGATATAATCCTTTATGATACGTCTGCTGTTGTTGATATCTATACCCATAGCCCCCAGCTTTTCAGGATAGTCCTTATAGCCCTGATAAGTGCCGTAGGAATGTATATGACACACCTTAACATCATTGTCCTGATACCATTTCAAAAGCTTTGCGATATTCTCATTAAGCACTCTCGCACCAAGACTTCCGCCTGTTGAAAGCACACAAATTTCATTTTCATCAAAGCCAAGCTGTTTTTTAGCCTCCGACTTTGACATGGTGTTGAAAGCACCCCTTACAGGCAGACCTGTCACCACCGTCTTAGCATTTTCGGGCATATACTTTTCTGCCTCTTTCACAGTGAGCATAACAACGTCCGCAGACTTTGCAAGTATCTTGTTTGTCACGCCCGGAAAAGCGTTCTGCTCGTGAATAGCCGTCTTTATGCCCATCTTAGCGGCTTTTCTAACTATAGGTCCTGAAACATATCCTCCGGTTCCTATAACAAGATCAGGTCTTGCTTCCTTTATTATCTTCTTTGCAGTGCTTCCTGACTTTACAAGACACCCTGCCGCATGGATATTTCTTTTGAGATTTACCCAGTTAGGCTTTCTCTGAAAGCCCTCTATCTTTATAGGATAGAACTTATATCCTGCCGCAGGCACGAGCCTTGCTTCAAGCTTTTCAGGATTTCCCGCAAAGCTTATCTCAGCGTCAGGATAATGTTTTTTTATTATTTCCGCAATGGCAAGAGCAGGATTTACATGACCTGCCGTACCGCCGCCTGCAAGTAAAACTCTGAGCATAGAACTAATACCTCTTTACTTTTTTTTGATGCACTGACGTGAAACGTTGAGCATGATACCCATTTCTGCAAGCTGTATCATCAGTGCAGTACCGCCGTAGCTGAAAAACGGCAGTGAAATACCCGTGTTAGGGAAAGCGTTGCAGGCTACCATAATGTTGAAAAGTGCCTGCGAGCCTATCTGTATTGTTATACCAGCCGCAAGAAGCATACCAAAACGATCCTTGCTTCTTGAAGCGATCATGAAGCCCTCGATTATAAAAAGCACAAACAGCAGTACCACTACCATTGCACCCACGAAGCCAAGCTCCTCGCAGATAATAGCGAAAACGAAGTCGTTTTGCGACTCAGGCAGATAGTATTTTTGCCTTGACTCTCCAAATCCAAGACCGAACCAGCCGCCCGAGCCTATAGACAGCAGGGATTCATAAGTCTGAAAAGTCGTTCCGCTAGGGTCAGACTCAGGATTTTTCCAGCTCTGTATACGCTCTGAAATATAAGAAAAGCCTGAGCCTGACGCCATTTTATATATCAGCAGCAGCACCCCGAAAACAGCACACACACCGATAAACTTCCAGAAAGTCTTTTTCGGCATACCGCTTATGAACATCATAGACACGCCTATGATACCCACCAGCATAACAGCCGACATATGCCTTTGCAAAACAAGCACCAGTGCCACCGCACCCATTATCACAGTAAACGGTATAATACAGAATTTCCAGTCCTTGAACTTAGGATAATTCACCGACATTATGTATGCGAAAATAATAATGAACGTTACCTTCAGAAGCTCCGACGGCTGAAAGCTGATCGGACCTATTTGTATCCAACGCCTTGCACCGGCAACGTCTATTCCGAAAAAAGCTGTATAAAACGTAAGAAGATAGGTGGCGATAAACGCAATATATGCTATCTTTGTGTTCTGAAAGAAGTGATAATCAAGATAGCTCGTGGCAAACATCAGAAGAAGACCAAGTCCGGCAGACTTGAGCTGGCTCACCAGATAATAATATCCATCGTTATATTCACTCAGACCCCACGCATAGCTTGCAGAAAACATCATCAGAAGTCCGAATACAAGCAATACCATTACAAGAATGAAAAACGGCTTGTCTATCTCCGTAAGTATAAATCTGAATCTATGTTTTCTTTTTGCCTGTGCCACAGGTTGTTTAAGAGGAACGTGACTATTATACACTATGCTTCCGTCACGTTCACGTCTAGGACCTCTTATAGCCAAACAAACAACCTCCCAACAAAATCTCTATATGAAAAACTTTCCCGAATATATCAAAAACGCTATCGCCGCCGCAGCCCCTGCCACAGACATCACAGCGAATATCCCGATCACGGCGTGATCTCCGTGACCCTTTTTCTGCAAATGCTCATGAAGCGTGTAACCTTTCATAAGCAGCTTTTTTCTTATCTTAAAAACTATATACTGCAAAAGCGCACATATCCCGTCAACGACCACAGCCGCCCCTGCCAGCAGGAAAACGAAATACTCTCCCGAAAGCAGCACCGCCATAGTCATAAGACCCCCAAGTGCCAGCGCACCCGACTCGCCCAAATAAAGCTTCGCAGGACTGCACCCCCAAAAGAGAAAGCCTCCTGCCGCACCCATTGTGCAAACAGCAAAAAGCTGAGCGGCGTCAGAACCTGCCCCTGCCGCAAGACCGCTTGAAATGCCTGCCGAAAATATCAAAGCTGTTACAGCACACAGCCCGTCAGCACCCGTGTCGATCTTACCGCCTGCGCAATCGTGTATCTTCACCATGTTTATCCCCACTGTCATAAACAGCGGAAAAAGCGGATAAAAAAGCCTGCCGAACTGCACATAGCCCAGGTGAAAAGGCATAAGCACAGCCGTCTGCACTCCTCCGCAGTATCTAAGCCCCACGCACACTCCGAGACATATAAGATACTCCATACATATCTTGTAAAAAGGCTTCATGCCTATGCCAAGCTTTTTCTCCTTAACATAGTCCTCCGAAAGCCCGATAGCCGTGAGCATCAAAACTCCGCCCAAAGCGATAAACACACGCCTTGAAAACTCTCCGTTCTCAAAACTCAGCACCGCCTGCGAGTCATAAAATATAACTCCCGTAACAATGCCGAATATAACGCAGAGCATTATGACAACTCCGCCGAATTTCGGCTCAGAGCCATCCTTTGCGAACCTGTCGCCTATATAAAAATCGAATTTGCCTGTTTTTATCCTGCGGAAATATGGTATGAACACTCTGCCGAGAACATATCCCAGCACCATTTCACACCCCAGTATCACCGCCTGCACGCTCCAACTCATTTTGTCAGCGCATTGAACACTTCTTCAAGCTTCATTCCTCTGCTTCCCTTGAAAAGCACAGCGTCGCCCTTTGCAACTACCTCTTTCAAAGCCGCCGCAAGCTCCTCTCTGCTTTCAAAGTGCCTGCAATTTTCCTTTGCAAAGCCCTTTTTCTCAGCACCCTCTATATAGCACTTCGAGTCCTCGCCAAAGCAGTAAAGCAGGTCAGCCTTTGAAGCCGCAACATACTCTCCCACATTTCTGTGGTAGGTCTTTGAGTTCTTGCCAAGCTCCAGCATATCTCCAAGCACGCAAATGCGCTTGCCCTCTGCCTGTGCCTGTGAAAGCACCGAAAGGCTCGCTTTCATTGAGTCAGGCGCAGCATTGTAGCAGTCAACTATATATGTAACTCCGTCAATGACGGTAACATTCTGTCTTAAACCCTCCGGTTTGAACTGAGCAATGCCCTTTACGATATCCTCAGGAGGGATATCAAGCGCAAGACCCACACAGAACGCCGCAAGAGCGTTCTTTACGTTATGCTCGCCCAAGCAGTTTATCTGGGCGGCTATCTTTCCGCCCTCATAGTTTATAGTAAATGTTATGCTGTTGTCAACAGTCTTAACACCGCTTGCATAAACATCGCAGTCCTTCTTTGATACAGAATAGTAATAAACCTTTCTGTCAGAATGTAACTGCACCCCTGCGAGCAATTTATCATCACGGCAAAGTATCAGCGGAGCGTCATAAGCCGCACCGTCAAGTATCTCAAGCTTCGCCTTGAGAATGTTTTCCTGCGTGCCGAGATTTTCAATATGTGAAATGCCGATGTTTGTTATAACAGCCACGTCAGGCTGACATGACATTGACATTCTTGATATCTCACCCTGATGTGACATACCCATTTCGATAACAGCCGCCTCATAACTGCTGTCAAGACCGAAAAGCGTCTGAGGCATACCTATCTCGTTGTTGTGGTTGCCCTGAGTTTTCAGTGTCTTGTATTTCTGCGCCACAACAAGGGCTATCATATCCTTAGTGGTGGTCTTTCCCACGCTTCCTGTTACGCCAACTACCTTAACATCGAATTTAGACCTGTAATACCCTGCAATGTCGAGCAATGCCCTTGCAGTGGAGTCAACGATCATACATCTTGCACCCTCCACAGGTCTTTCCGTAACAACAGCCTCCGCACCAAGCTCCATAGCCTTTGCGGCAAAGTTATGACCGTCAAAGTTCTCGCCCTTTAATGCAATAAAAAGCGAGCCTGGCTTTATTGTTCTCGTATCGGTGGAGATATCGGAAATTTCAACGTCAGCAGGATAGCCGTAGCTTCCGTGAACCGCCGATATTATCTCCTGTAAGCTTAATTTTTCCATTTTAATTCTTATCCGCCAATTTCTCGGCAGTATCTCCTTTCCCTTATCTTATAAATATATCTTTATCGCAAAACAGCTTTCCAACCCTTTGCATATCACGGGCGAACACTGTTCGCCCCTACATTTTTTCCGAGAATTATCTCTTATCTGCCCTCAGCTTCAAGCTCATTGAGAGCGTCCGCAACGACTTCTCTCTCGTCAAAATGTATCTTCACGCCCCCTGCAAGTATCTGATAATCCTCATGACCCTTGCCGGCAAGCACGATGATATCGTCCTTTTCCGCATGATGTATAGCCCAGTGGATAGCCTCACGCCTGTCAACGATAGTTATGTAAGGGGTCGTCTTGCCCTCCAGACCTACCAGAACATCGTTTATGATATCCTGCGGATCTTCATTCCTCGGGTTGTCGGAAGTGACGATAAGAAAATCAGCATTGTCCGCCGCAGCCGCAGCCATAAGGCTTCTCTTTGAAGCGTCCCTGTTTCCGCCACAGCCGAAAAGGCATTTTACCTTTCCGCTTGCACTGTTCTTTATAGCCGAAAGCACGTTCACAAGTGCGTCAGGAGTGTGAGCATAGTCGCATATAACAGTGAAATCTCTGCCCGTCGGAACTATCTCCGCTCTTCCTCTTACGCCCTGCATAGTACCCAAAGCTCTGATAGTCTTGTCAACGTCAAATCCAAGGGTCTCACAGCAGGCTATAACAGCCAGCGAGTTTGAAACGTTGAAAAGTCCGGGCATATTGAATGAAACATTGTGCTTTATCTTTCCGTCAGTGAAAACATACTTTACACCGCTTGCTGAAAGCAAAATATCCTCTGCTCTGAAATCAGCCTTTGTACAGCAAGAATAGGTTTTCGCAGGACAGCATATCTCTTTGAGATATCTCCTGCCGTATTCATCGTCTATATTGATGATAGCGTTGTCAGATATAGTGAAAAGAATCTTCTTAGCCTGATAGTAGTTCTCCATCGTACCATGAACGTCAAGATGATCCTGCGTAAGGTTAGTGAAAACGCCCACCTTGTAATGACAGCCTGAAAGTCTTTTCTGCTCCAAGCCCTGTGAGGAAGCTTCCATAACAACATAGTCGCACTTCTCGTCAGCCATTTTTCTGAAAAGCTCATAAAGGTCATAAGGCTCAGGAGTCGTTCTTGCAGTAGGATAAACGTCGTCGCCTATCTCGTTCTGACAAGTGCCGATAAGACCAACCTTACATCCGAATGAAGAAAGCACCTTCTTTATAACAGTTGTTATAGTTGTCTTTCCGTTAGTGCCTGTTACACCGATAAGAGTAAGCTCCTTTTCAGGGTGACCGAAAAATGCCGCACACAGCAGAGGAAAAGCCTCTCTTGTGTTCTCCACGATTATCTGACAGTCAAGCCCCAGATCTCTTTCGCAGACTACCACTGAACAGCCCTTTCCTATCATGTCCATGGCGGCGTCATGTCCGTCAAAGGTCTTTCCTTTTATACACACGAACATCGAGCCTGCCTTGACAGCCTTTCTTGTGTCGCTTGTGACGTCGCTTATCTCCATATCAGGAAGAGAAGTTTTCGCAACGCCCGTTATGATATCATATAGTTTCATAATTATCATTCCTTATCATGGTTTCTTACTGTGAGCCTACCGAGGTCACTGCAAATGTTACCGACACAGCCGTTCCCATTGGAACGCTCTGTCCTGCGCCCACGCTCTGATCGGACTGTGCAACTGCACCCTCCTCCTCATAGCCTGAGCCTTCCGCCGTCAGATTAAGTCCGTACATATCAAGCGTAGCCTTTGCCTGCTCCTTTGTAAGTCCTTTAAGTTCAGGCACCGTAACAGTTTCTTCCTTGGCGTTTGCTTCTGTGTAAAGCACAACTGAGCCGCCATGCTCTATCTTTGCGGCAACAGGCGTCTGCTTAACAACAGTGTCGCCCTCACCCTTGACCTTGACCTCAAGTCCAAGATCTTCAAGTGTCTTTTTGGCTTCCTCAACAGTATAATACTGAACGCTAGGTACTGATACCTGCAAGTCTGCAAGCTCGCTTTCGTCATACTCAGGGAAGATCCCCACATAAGGCAAAACGTCTGAAAGCACGTTCACGCATATAGGCGCTGCCACCTGGCTTCCGTAGAATTTCTCGCCAGTCGGGTGGTCTACCATTACGAGCATTACTATCTCAGGGTCGTCAGCAGGAGCGAATGCACAGTATGAAGAAACATACGTCTGACCAGTCGAGTCCTCGTCCATTTTCTGTGAAGTACCCGACTTACCGCCTATCCTGTATCCCTTTATATAGCAGTTAGAGCCAGGCTGACCTTCAACAACGCCCTCGAGTATCTCTCTCATAGAAGCGGAGGTGTCCTCAGAAATGACCTGACGTCTTACAACAGTGTCCATTTTCTTTACAATGTTGCCGTTCTCGTCAGTTATGCTGTTCACTACCTGCGGTGTAACAAGATAACCGCCGTTTATAGCCGCCGAGTAAGCTGTTATCATCTGTATCGGCGTTACCTTATTGGTCTGACCGAATGAAGATGAAGCAAGCTGAACAGGACCCATGTTGCTAAGCGGCATACTGATAGAATTTGATTCCGCTGGCAGGTCGATACCTGTCAGCTCGTTGAAACCGAACGCATTGTAATACTGACAGAACTTTTCAGATCCAAGCTTCATGCCTATCTGAATGAACACAGGGTTACATGAGTTGAGCATTGCCTGCGCAAGATCCTGCGAGCCGTGGTCGGTAGTTGACCAGCAGTGGAAAGTCGTGTCCTCCACCTGTATCTGAGTGCCGCAGCCAAAAGTATCATTAAGAGTGATAGCCTTTTCTTCCAAAGCCGAAGCACCTGTTATGACCTTGAATACAGAACCCGGATTGTATGTTTCTGAAACCGCCTTGTTCTTCCATTGAAGCGACCATGCGTCAAGCTGTTTCTGCTTGTAATCGTTTGAATTTTCATCAAGCCCCGCAAGCTCCGCCGCCGTCTTTTCATCGGAGATAGCCGCAGGCTCGTTAGGGTCATAAGGATCAGAAGTCGCCATTGCGTATATCTGACCTGTCTTAGGATTCATTATGATACCGCAGGCTCTGTCAGTAGGCTGATTTTCCTTAACTGCCTTTGCAAGCTCTTTTTCAAGTATATACTGAATGTTGGCGTCGATATTAAGATTAAGGTCGTCGCCGTCCTGAGCGTCATAGCTCTGCTTGTATCTGTATGGTATCTCAGTTCCGTCGCTTGCCTTTGCAGTGATTATCCTGCCGTCAATTCCGCTAAGATAATCGTCATAGTAAGCTTCAAGACCATATATGCCGTTGCCCTCATAGTCCGTGTGACCAAGCACAACAGAAGCAAGAGTGTTCTGCGGATAAAGTCGCCTTGTGGTAGGGTCGCACCTTACGCCGTCAATGCCAAGCTCCGTGAGCTTATCCTCGATAGCCGTGGAAACGGTCTTTTCCACCTCTTTTTTCAGCACGATGTACTGAGTATCCGTCTTAGTGAGTTTTTCTCTCACAGTGTTAGTGTCTATCTCAAGATTGAGTGCCAAAAACTCCACAAGCTCGTCAAGACATTCGTCCCCTGATTTCGTTGCGTCAAGTCTTTGCTGATATGTAGCCTTTTTAGAAGCGTCGCTTTCCTTAGCTATATACCCCTTAAGCTCCTCTATCTTCTTGTCATTGTCATCAAGCTTTTCTTTGAGCATAAGAGGGTCTGCATAAACAGTGTAGACCGTTGCGCTCTGAGAAAGCACCGTTCCGTTTGAATCATAAATAGTGCCTCTTGACGCTGAAACAGCCGTGCTTTTGAGCTGCTGAGCGTTTGCAAGGGACTGCCACTTCTTGCCGTCCTTTATAGACACCGAAAAGATGGTCGCAACCGTATATATAAGTATCGCCGCCACAGGCAGGCTCAGCCAAATATTCAGACGTTGTTTCATTCTGGCACTTGGTCTGTCGGTCATAAATATCTCCTCTCAGGACATCACCGCACATACAAAATCTTCAATAATTTAGCATGATACGGCAAATATCGTATTTTCACACATACAAATTAATAGAACAAGAAAGCTAAGCACAAATATCTTGTCCCTAACTTTCCCCATAGTTATTTTATTCACTAAGCCCCGATATATTCCAGAACAGAGCTGAACCAGTGTTTTATCTTAACGAACACATTGTCGTCCTCGGCCTTTACCACCTTTGCCACCGAGTCTGACTCCACAGTTACATACTCTATCTGAGATTTATCCAGCTTTTTAAGTCCCAGCTCATTCTCAGCATACTCCTCGACCTTTGACATATTGGTCTTCTGAGCAAGCTCTGACTGTAAGCTTACATTCTCTCCCTGAAGCTGAGCAAGCTGTTCCTCCTGTCTGGTCTGCTCCGAACATAAGCTTGATATTTCGACTCTGCCGTATATCATCGTTCCAAGAACAACAGCCACCAGCAGGCAAATGCCTATCACAGTTACTACCGATATGGTTTTCTGCTTTAGTGCAGGGTTTTTCTTATATTTTATGGCTCTCTGAGCCTCCGCCTCCTGAGCGTTGTCATAGGCACTGTAATCAAATGCCAAGTTATGTACCTTTGCCATTGCGGTAAAACACCTCTCACGATCCACGGGCAAGCCCGTTATTTACACATTCCCAATTTCACACAAATTTCACTCAGTCCTTGATCTTCTCGATCACCCTGAGCTTAGCGCTGCGGCTTCTGTTATTCTCCGCAAGCTCCTTTTCATCAGCCTCTATAGGTTTTCTGTTCACAAGCTTTCCCCTAGGCGTTCTTCCGCATATGCACTGAGGAAAATCAGGCGGACATATACAGCCCTTGCAGAAGCTCTGAAATCTCTGCTTTACCAATCTGTCCTCCAGCGAGTGGAAAGTGATTATGCAAAGCCTGCCGCCCACGTTAAGACAATCGAATGCCTTGTCAAGGGCGATATTCAAATGTTCAAGCTCCTTATTTACCTCTATCCTGATAGCCTGAAAAGTCTTTTTGCAAGGATTTTTCTCACGCCTTGCCTTCTGCGGAACTGCACTTTTTATTATCTCGGCAAGCTCCATAGTTGTCTCTATCGGTTTTTGTTCTCTGTATTTTATTATCTTAGAAGCAATGCTTCTTGAAAACTTTTCTTCGCCGTACTCGAAAATTATCCTCGCAAGGCTCTGATAATCATATCCGTTCACAACGTCCTTGGCAGAAAGCCCCTCCCCTGACATTCTCATGTCAAGAGGCGCGTCATTGTGATAGGAAAAGCCTCTTTCCGCATTGTCAAGCTGATAAGAGGAAACGCCCAGATCCATAAGAATGCCGTCAGCACCGCTTATGCCGAGCCTTTCAAATATCTCGTCTATCTCAGAGTAATTCCCTCTCACAACAGTCGCAGGATAGCCCGCCAACCGTTCAGTCGCAGTTTTCACCGCCTCGGGATCTCTGTCTATAGCCACAAGCCTGCCGCCCTTTTCGCCGTCAAGCCTTTTAGCGATCTCTCTCGAATGTCCTGCTCCTCCGGCAGTGCCGTCGCAGTAAATGCCGTCAGGTCGAATGTTCAGACCCTCCAGGCACTCATCAAGCAGTACGGGAATGTGGTTAAATTCCATTAAAAATCAAGCCCCTCCAGAGCTTCCATAAGCTCGTTATCATCAATGCTGCTGTTGAAATCGTCCCAACGCTTTTTATCCCATATCTCACATCTGTCAGATACTCCGGCCACAACGATCTCCTTTTCAAGTCCTGCCACCTCTCTCAGTGACTGCGGAACAAGTATCCTGCCCTGCTTGTCAGGCTCGACCTCGCATGCCCACGCCATAAAGCTTCGCTGTAAAGCTCTCGCCTTAGCCATAGGCAGACTTCTGATCTTTTCGGCTCTTTTCTCGAAATCCTCAAGGGAATAAACGAACAGACAGCCGTCTATACCTTTAGTTACAATGAACCGCTCGCCGATAAGCTCTCTGAGCTTAGTAGGAAAAGTCATTCTTCCCTTAGCGTCCATAGTCTGATTGTAAGTTCCTTTAAGCAAGCACGCCTGCAAGCCGTTCACCTCCCTTGACCGAGTTAAGCAATGAAATGCCACTTTCGAAGCACTCATCACCACTTTTTTGCACTTTTAACCACCGTACAATAATTATACACTATATTATAGAAAATTGCAACAGTAATATTTCCCAAAGTGAATTTTTGCAAGGGATTTTTCTTGGACACTTGGTCAATTTAAGAGAGATTTTAGGGGGATTTTGTAACTTTCACCTTTTAATTTGTCACCATCTTGTAATTTGTAAACTTTTAATTAATTTTACGTCATACAATATCTTGTGGTATTTTAAACATTTTCACCTGTATAAAGTAAGTGGATATTTCCATAAAACTCCCATACATTCACATCGTATTGACCTTATAAAGTTATTGTAACACAACATATAGTATACGTCAATAGGTTTTGCGAAAAAAAGCACAATTATTTCTGACGCTGTGACAGAAAAAGCAAGAAGGGTGATGAACGGTAGAATATAGTGTCGCAAAAAGGTTAAAATTCGGTAACAGAGCAATTTGTTTTCTGATTTAATTATTACACTTTCCGATTTTGTAAATTTTCATTGCTTAGATAAAGAAAATAAAGTTTGAAGAGGAATGGAGCGTGAGAGAGGGTTTTTAACGTTAAAACAGCCAAAAATAATAGTAAAATTGCACAAAACCGCAAAATAAAGTGGCAAAAAAGGCAACTGCAAGGGTAAAAATACAATATGCAGTAAAAAAGCGGACGCACCCCAGTGCGTCCGCCAAGCCTCAGTTATTTACTTGCAAAAATTCTCAATGTATCTGTCGATACACTGTGCCACGATCTCAGTAGCGTGTTCACGATCCTTAACATCATCGACCACAGTGTCCTTGTGTTCAAGTGCCTTGTATACCGAGAAGAAATGACACATCTCATCAAAAATGTGCTTAGGCAGCTCTGAAATGTCCTTATATATATTGTATGTAGGATCATTGAGCGGAATGCAGATTATCTTCTCGTCAGCCGCACCATTGTCAAGCATGGAGATAACGCCTATAGGATAACAGTCAACCAAAGACAAAGGTGCAAGCGTTTCCGAGCAAAGCACAAGTACATCCAACGGGTCGCCGTCCTCTGCATACGTCCTAGGGATAAAACCATAGTTTGCAGGATAGTGGGTCGATGTGTAAAGTATCCTGTCCATTCTCAGAAGACCCGTGGTCTTGTCAAGCTCGTATTTTACCTTTGAACCTTTCGGTATCTCTATTACCGCCGTAAATTTTTCCTTTGTTATCACCTTTGGTGAAATATCGTGCCAGATGTTCATGTACATTCCTCCTGTATTTTTATTCAGCTTCGTACATACCCTCAGACTTTAGATTTTCAGGTATGTCAAAAACCGTTTCGCCGTCCGCCTCAACGCATGAGATACAGCCGGTGTTGTCCTCATTTATCAAGTCCCACAGTGTTACAACTTCATCTTTACCCACAACGTCTATCCCAAGCCTGTCAAAAAGCTTCTCAAGCTTCTTTGGATTGCGTGAGTATATCTGAAATTCCTGATAGTCTGTGAAATATATCTCCTCGTCATTCTTGTGCGAGCCAAATCCAAATCTCGATACTCCGTCATTTACAAGCACAGTGCCGTAACGCTTCATTATGGCAAGGGCGACCTCTTTCGTGCAGTTATCAAGATAATAAGTCTTGTATCCATCTCTCTCGCTGTCAGGAAGCTCCAGAAAGAAAAATATAGGCTCGGCCAGCTTCTCTATCACACCGCAGGCGACCTTCGCCATGATGTCACAACTCAGCACACCCCTTATATTGTCCCCCTGAATGTGGCAGCAAGACCGCAGTTTTTCCGCTCCGCCCACAGATACGCCCTGACAGAGGGTAAAATTATCTTCCATAATATCCTCCGTAAAATAGTTTTATTACCAATAGTATAAACCATTTTCGCAGATATTTCAAGTATAACCTATGAATTTACATTAAAAGTTTACGGCAGTACAGCCTTTCAGCCATACCGCCGCTAGAAATCACAAAATTCAGAAAAAGAACAGCGTTCTCACGCATATTTCGCAAACAGCCTGTTACTTGCCTCTCTGCTCAATAATGCCGATCATCTCGCCCACATCTTTCATACCCGAAACTTCGCCCATTTTGAACCTCATCTTGAACTCGTCCTCCACCGCACCGATAAGAGTGATATGCTCGATAGAGTCCCAATCCTCGATATCATCAGCCGTGGTGTTCTCGTCCACCTCCAAAGTATCGTTATCAAAAACATCTCTGAAAACATCATCAAGTCTTTCAATTATCTCGTCCTTGCTAAGCATAATGCTCCTCCTTCACCTTTATAACAGTATTTTTATCCTCATACCCCTCAACTAAAAGCCGCCAAGCCGTGTTGCCCTCTTCGTCCTGAGATATCTTCTCAAAGCCGAAGCTTTCATAAAGCCCTGCCACCATTTTATTTTTCGCCGTAGGGTAATAATGCCCGTATATCTCCCTTATGCCACGCTTTTTCGCCTGTTCCACCAGACTATCCAGCATAGCAAGCTCCATATCCCTTTTCAGCACACGGCATGACATCAGCCAAAGCTCGATATCAAGCCTGCCCTTGTCCTCGCTGTCTGTCTTTCCGATAGTCACCGCCACAACGCCGTTGTCACCGAATTTGTCATAAAGCTTTCCATACAGCCTTATGTATTCATCAGAGTTATAGACCGCCTCCATTTGCTCCGCAGTGTATCTCTTTGTGGTGAGATTGAACTGATTGCTCTTGTTGGTGAGCTGAGTTATCCTTTGCAGATACAAAGGCGAAAAATCCCCTATCTCTGCCGTCATTTCAAGACTCAAAAGATAATCATGATAATCCGCAAACCTGCTCTGCGCCTTTGCACGCTGAGCGTTCGCCCTGTACATATCATTGCGTTTGAGATCGTCCTCCGACAGCGTAACAGTTTCAAAATATCCCGAACGGTCAAGCACTCTTATGTAGTCCGTGACCTCCCCTATCTCAGGCACAGCCGTTCCCCCAAGCTGTCCCCTGACTATCTCCCTCTCCGCAGGGTTATCGTCCACAAAAACAAACGCCTCAGAAAGAATGTTAAGCTCCTCCGCCGTGTCAACGATATTTTTGTCCTTTGGCAGCCAGTTGGCTTTTATCGCCACAAAATCATCAGGTCTTAGCACGCCCTCAGGGTGGGAAAGCCCAGCCAAAGCGTTCTCTTCCTCGTTTTTGGAGCATACCGTCAAAAGCACGCCCAGGTCCTTGTGCGCCTTAACATACTGCTGAAACTCAAAATAAGCCATTGCCTCAGCCGTTTCCTTGCCTATCTCCAGATTTTCCACACCGTCGTCACCAACGATGCCGCCCCAAAGAGTGTTGTCAAGGTCAAGAGCCAGCGCCTTTTTGTTCTTGCCAAAGATAGCCTTTATAATATTCGCCACCTGAAAAGCCAGCTCAGGTATAGCCTCGATATTGAGAGCATATTTGTAGAGATACCAATACTTCGGCTCGCTCCACTTTTCAAGCCCATATGCCGCTGACAGCCAGTTTATATCATTGAGATAAACCTCCGGCCTCCGGGCTATCCTGTCATACAAAGCCGAATTGAGCCTTGTGACGAAGTTCACCTTTCCACGCCTGTCGGAAGCGTCCATGTTTCCCATAAGGCGGAAAAACGGAAGTTCAAAATTGTTCTGTATCACAGGACAGCCAAAATGCTCTTTCACTCCGTCCCAAGCCTGAGAAAGCCTGTCAAGCTCAGCATTTAATCCCTGCTCTATCTCCTCTTCACCCGACCTAGGGGTAGGTGAAAAGCTGAGGTTTCTAAGGCTCGTGTGTATATAAACGATATCAGGTTTAAAGCGGTCAAGCTCCTCGTTTGAGAACACAGCGTCCTGCCAGAACTGTCCGTATTCCGAGTGATAGAACTCACATTCAAAGCCCATGTCAAGCAAAAACAGCTCCAATACCGACACGATATCATCCGTAGTCGAGCCGCCCAGCACAGCCACCCTCTTTTTCAGCCGCACCGCTCCGTCGCCCAAAAGCTGCCTTTTCAGCGACCTTTTCTTTTTCATTATAAACCCATTGTCAAATGGATACTCCAACTCTTTCATTCTTTTTTACCTTCTCTTAAATAACTCTCAGCCCCTATGAGCCTGTCACTTCTTCCTGCTATACCTAAAATCGCAGTACGGTGCACCCTCAGCAATAGTCCCCGTCCTAACGAGTTTCATGTTCATCATGTCCGCCAGCACAAAATCCATTTTGCATATGTAAGCCGCCAGCTCAGGACACCCCTCGTCCTTACAAAGCTTGCACGCCCCACATTCGTGATAATCATACCCAAGGTCATATTCACCATTGCCCGGCAGAATATCCACCACCCAGTCGTTTTCATATAACCTCTTGTGACTGTCCTCCGACCATTTCAAACGCCCCGGCATCTTTTTAGGGTCAAGATAACTGTCCACATCACCCATGACCTTGTGAAAAAGCTTTGAAGCGCAAAGCCCGTCACGGAATATCTCAAAATTCTCCTGTGCAGACTTCCCTGTGCTCCTGTTCATGGCAATGTAATAGCTCGCCATAATGTACGAACTCAAAAGCTTTGACTTACCAATATCCTTAGCCCTCGCAACTATCTTCCCATGTTCTTCCTCTATCTTCTTAGCCACCTCTTTAGGAAAACCTCTCCTTTTAAGCTCCGCCTTTACCACACTGTGATAAAAGTGAAATATCATCTTCACACTAAACGTATTTTCCATATTTTCACCTTTCTATCCGTTAAACAACGCCAACTCTATTCCCGATTATCCATATTGTAAATAACGCAAGCAAACCCGGCTATCACCGCAAACAGTATCGCACCGCCCATTTCCTCCTGCAATGCTGCCCCGACAAAATAGCCAGCCATAGCCGCAAAAAACATGATAACAACAGCTGCCACCGTCCTAAATTTTTTCATAACGCTAAACCTCCAGCCTATCTCATATTATCCAAAGCCATACGGCAAACCTCGTCCGTTAGCTTCACCTTACCCAAACCTACAACACACACACCGCAAACCAGTACAAATAGGGCACCAGTGCCATAATTATATCATACACCGCCAAAATTTTCCCCGACCGAGCGTGACTATTCGCCGTACCCTTTTTCCAAACCAACAAACTGTACAGCACGCTCACCGCAATATGTATCAAACCACAAGCAAAAATTATCCAATGAAAAACATCGTTCTGAAACTTCCCCTCACTGCCTGTCAGCTCAAAGCTAATGATTACCACCCAGCCCAAAAGGTCATTTCCCAGACCACTGATAACATGAGCCGCTATAGCCCAAAATTTCTTCATAAGCATACCCCCTATGCCCAAAGCATCTATTTTTTATTTTCTGATAACTCACATTTTATCATCACCCTGCACAAGATTTGCCCCACAAATTTATGCAAACAAATGATTTATATTTTAATTTGGCAACATTTCTGCAATT